>SDBT01000042.1_pt1 | contig 146128 bp, 94 predicted proteins | sample 2277101 | NCBI WGS metagenome assembly SDBT01 (sample SAMN10404973, study PRJNA504765) | marine sediment metagenome | isolation source: marine sediment core GS10_PC15, 103 cmbsf | place: Arctic Ocean: Southern Knipovich Ridge | collected 2010
AATCGAGTAGACTTCGATGTCGCCTCCCTTGGGCCGCACGACAACGGCCAGGCTGCCGTTCCACAGAACCGCCTCGCCGGAGAATCGGTGAGTGACGTTGCCCTCCGGAATCAGCTTCCAGCCCGCCTTCCTGGTCAGCGTATCGGCGCTCAATGGCTCCTTGAACCGGCTGCCCGTATCGAACAGGCGGGCGAAATGCGTCCCCTTCTGCGCTGCCTGCAGGGAAGCGGCCGCCGCGAACAAGACGATCGACGCGAGATGGACGCGGGCTTTCACTTGGCGGCTCCTGCGGGTTTATCGCCGATTTTGGCCGCTCGCGGCGGCTCTGCCCAGTCGGGATACATGTCCGAGCTCCCCTCGGTCAGCTTCCTGGGCGTCCCGCCGGCGGCGGGGATGATGTACAACTCCCACGGGCCGCGCTCAGAAGCACCCTGGCAGAACACAATGTGCTTGCCGTCCGGACTGAACCGGGCGTAACGCTGCACGCCGCCGAACCAGGTGACCGGGCGGTTCTTCGTGCCGTCGGGGCGGATGGTGCAGATGTTGGTCTCGGTCTCGTACACCAGCAGCTTGCCGTCGGGCGACCAGTGAGGCTCGCACGCGCCCTTCTTGTCGTAGACCTTCGTTGGCTTGCCGCCGTCGGCGGAGACGAGGAAGATGGCGTTGCGGCCCTTCCATCTGGCAGCCAGCGCCACGGACTTGCCGTCCGGGCTCCAGGACGGCCCGCTGCACTGCGGCCAATCTTTGGGACTGATCGTCTTCTCCTTGCCGCCGGCCAGGTCGCGAATGACGATTCTATCCTTTCGCCGGAAGACGATCCTCTTGCCATCCGGCGACCATTCCCCCTGGTCGCCGTCGCAGATCCGCTTGCCCTTCGACCCGTCGGCGCCCATGCGCCAGACCCCCGCCTTGCCGCCTCGTGTAGACGTGAAGAGGATGCTCCTGCCGTCGGGGCTGAAGACCGGGTCCACGTCGTGGGCGCCCTCGGGGGCCTTGCTCAACTGCTTCAAGTTCGAACCGTCGGCATGGGCGGTCCAGATTCGCCAGATTCGCCACTGCCCCGAACGGTTGCTGCAGAACACGATCAGTCCTGGTTTCGAACCGCTCACCGCCCCCAGCGCGACCATCGACGCCAGGGCGGACACTGCCGCCAGGAGCAGGGACGCTATTCTCATTGGGTTGCCTCCCTGTTGCCGGCGAACCGAATAAACGCCTCGTTCTTCAGCAGCTCCTCGGCGAGCAGGCCGTAGCCGTCGTCGAGCGGATGGCTGGCATCGGCGTATACCTCGCTGGGCAGCGCCGCGGGCACGTAATGCGGAATTCCGTGCTCCTGAAGCCAGGTGCGGGCCTCGGCCTTCATCTTCGTGTAGGTCGCGAGGCTCTCTTCCTTGAGCATGTGCTCGTTGAACGGCCCGACGAGGACAAACACGCGGTTGCCCCTGCCGGCGAGGATTTCGAGGGTCCGCTGGAAGCAGCGCCACTGGAACGAATCGGCCGGCTCGACCCACGGCGGGTTGAACTTCTTGATGCCTTTGGCCGTCCAAGGCCGGGCATCGGGCTTCGGCGAGGGCGGCTCGTCGGGCGAGGGAAGCTCCCGCGCCAAGGCGCCGGCGGGGTTGCCGTAAGGATGGTCGATCGTCCACGTGGCCAGATCCGAGCCGTCGAGATAGGCGATCTGCATATGGCTCGACCAACCGAAAAACGGCAGATTCCGTCCGATCACCACGCCAAGGCGATGCGATTTCGAGGCCTTGTAGCCCGGAATGTGCGGGGTGAATTGAGCAATGAGGTCCGGATGGTTGAGGGGGAACTCCTTGGTGCTCTGGAGGTCGCGCCTCTGGGAGCTCATCCACAGGAAGTTGCAGTGCAGGATGACCCTCCTGCGCGAGATCCCCTGGCCGTAGTGTTCCATCAGCCCCACCAGGGCGGCGGGATGGATACCGTCGATGCCAAGGTTGGCGAATCGCTCGGTGCCCAGGGCCTTGTTGAGGTGAGCCGAGAGCGTTTCGTCCTTGCCCACATAGTGGCCCCAGACGACCGAATCGCCGACGACCAGCGTCTTGTCGCCTTCGGCACAGACGGCGCGGCAGTAGCGGCTGTAGGTCCAGTAGTCGCTGCCCAGGCGAAAGGGCGTGCGGTGGTTGGCCGCAACCTCGAGCGGCTCGAGCCGCCCCCACACGATGGGAACTACAGCGAGGGTGACGGCCACGAGGACCAGCGCGATCACCCACTCACGCGGCGAGAGCCGCACGTCATTCGCTGCGAAGGGCGTATCGAGCCGGTCCGTCAAGGCGGGACTCCTGTTCGGTCGCAGTTGGAGTGGCTGAACCGACATTTCGCTTGGCGGCGCCTGCGGCGTCCCGTATGGGCTCCTTCCCGCGAGCGGCGAGGCGTCTTAAGCGGGATTTCCCGGATAGCCTCGGCCCATCCTGGTCCCGATGCATCGGGAGGATCGTGGGCCTGTTCGACGACTATAGTGCATGTTCCGAACATGGGCAACGTCATTCCGCACGCTGGTAACCGGGCGCTGGGTTGCCACCGCGGCGTGTTGTCGCCCATTGCGGTCTGCGCGCGCAACCAAATCCGAAATCGGCAGAGGCTGTCCCCCGCACTCCGCATCAGCTAGAATCCCGGGACAAGAATTGGCTTGCTGATGAAGATCCTGCTGATACATCCACCGTGTGGGGCGCGAACGATGGGGGCTCGGTATTTGTCTCGGTTGGAGCCGTTGGCGTTGGAGCTGGTGGGGGCGGCGGTTTCGCGGGAGCATGAGGTTCGGCTGGTGGACATGATGATCCGCCGTTCGGACCTGAAGCGGACGTTGCGGGACTTTCGTCCGGACGTGGCGGGGGTGACGACGGAGGCGGCCCGCTCGGCGGAGGCGATTGCGGTGCTGCGGACGGTCCGCCGCGCATCGCCGGGGTGTCTGACGGTGGCCGGCGGGTGCCATCCGACGACGTCTGCGGAGACGTTTATAGACCCGGCGGTCGACTTGTGCGTGCTGGGGGAGGGGGTGAAAACCTTCGCGGAGCTGTGCGCCGCCCGAAAGGCGGGTGCGACGTCGTTCGAGCACATCGCGGGTCTCGCGATTCGGACGGACGGCGCGATGCGCCGGACGGACCCTCGCCCACTTCCACAGACGCTGGACGATCAGCCCCTTCCGGACCGGTCGCTGACGGCGCGCTATCGCAAGTACTACCACTTCATCACGGAGCCCTCGGCGGCGGTGATGCGAATGTCGTTCGGCTGCCCGAACCGGTGCAGCTTCTGCTCGGGCCCGGTGTATGCGGGCGGCCGCTACGCCAGCCGCGACCCGGGCCTGATGGTTCAGGAGATCGCCGGCATCCGGGAGCCGTTCATCTATATCGGAGACAACGGCTCGTTCCACGAGGCGGACAGGATGGAGCGGCTGGCCCGCATGCTGCTGGACGCCGGCATCCGCAAGCGATACCTCGCCTACGTGCGGGCGGATACGGTGGTGGGCAATCCTGAGCTGTTCGAGCTGTGGGCCCGTGCGGGGATGTCGGTGGCGATGATCGGGCTGGAGGCGCTGGACGACGAATCGCTGGCCGCGATGGACAAGGGATCGGACGCCGCCACGAACGATCGGGCGGTGAAGCTGCTGGAGGAGATCGGGATTTCGATCCTCGGCGGATTCGTGCTCAGGCCCCAGACGCGAGCGGAGGACTTCCGCCGCCTGGACCGGTACATCAAGGCGCACCGGTCGATCGTTCACGTGGAGTTCACGCCGCTGACACCGTTCGCCGGGACGCTGTATCGCCAGCAGCACCGCGACCAGCTGCTGCCGTGCGGCTGGGACGTCTACGACCTGCAGCACTTCGTGACGAAGACCGACCTGCCGCACAAGCAGCTGTACCGGCTGATGCTGCGCAGCTATGCGAAAATCGTCTGGCGAGTGGTGTGGCGCGAGCGGCTGTGGTTTCCGCTGGGTCGCCGCAAGCGACGGCTCAGACTGGTGCGAGGGCTGGCCCAAAACGCCGCCAGCTTCTGGCGGGCGCACCGGCACGTGGCGGAGTCCAAACGGGGAGAGGATCAGGCGGACGTGTGACGGGCCAGTGCCTCCGGCCGCCGTTGACGCGATGCATCGCCGAGCGAGGGTCTTGGGGTGAGGCCTCATGATACAGAATAAGGCAACCGGCCCTTGGACAAACTCCTTTCGACCGTTTCGGCAAGCTCAAGGCAGGCACGCTCTAGATCTGCGACAGGACAAGTAGCCTGGAGCCACAGGCCAGTAGCCAGGGGGCGAAATCCGGGACCCAGTCGCCACGCCCTTGCATTTCCCTCCACATCACGCTGAAATCTGAGTACCTAATTTCAGGGAGTCACAAATGAGAGCATCACTTGTTCGTATTGTCGCGTTCCTTACCGTCACACTCGCCTTTGGCCCTGCCGCCCGGGCCGCCGCCATCACCCACAAGTTCCTGGCCGTCGACAACAAGCTCAACAACCTGGTGTACGTCGACCAGGCTGACCCGAAGAACAACTGGACCACGGCTATCCCGGGCGGGTCTCGAGACCTCCAGATCATCGAAGGCGAGAAGGTCCTCGTCAGCCACGGAAATGGCGCCGGCGAATACGATCTCGCCACGGGCAAGAAGCTCTGGGCGATCGATTCGTTTCGAGGAATCAATTCAGCCAGGCGCCTGCCTGACGGGAATACGATCCTCGGCGGACACGGTTCGGGAGGAATATGCATCTACACCGTGGACCGCAAAGGCAAGAAGCTCGGCGAGTTGGTCCTCAAGGGCCTGCGGGACCTTCGCCTGATGCGGCGCCTGAAGAACGGAAACATCCTGCTGACTGTCTCCCGGCCCTATCGGGTTATCGAAGTTGACCCCAAGGGAAAGATCGTCTGGCAGGCGAAAATCCCGGGCAAGGGATACAAAGCCGTCCGCCTGCCGTCCGGTAATACGCTGGTCTCGACGGCCGGCGCGGTGATGATTGTCGAACTGGACGCAGACGGAAAGACCGTGTCTTCGGTGGGCGGGAAGAAGGCCCATCCCAAGCTCCTGCTCGACTGCTTCTCCGGTTTCGACACGCTGAAAAACGGTAACGTGGTCGTAGCCAACTGGCTGGGACACGGTAATGCGGGCAAGGGGTATCACCTCATCGAGTTCGACCGCAAGAACAACGTGGTCTGGACCTGGGGCGACCACAAGGCCGCAAAGCAGGTCACCAACATGCTGCTCCTGGACGAAGTGAAGCGGTCAACGCCCTCGGTTGCGGGTGACTGGAAACCTGTATGGAAGCCCGCCGCGGCGGCAGAGGACCGCGTCCTTTACAGTACGAGCTTCGAAGAGGGCCAGCCCGCGCCCAACATAACCGCCTACACGCTCACCACGCAACGCAGCCGCACCGGCAAGCGGTCACTGACGGGAAATGTCGACAAACCCGATACCGGATGCTTCCTGCGGATCCCGTTCGAGGCGGCCAAGGGCAAGTTGCTGGATGTGTCGTATTGGATACTGGGCCAGCGCGGTACGGCCGCGACCATGTTCGTCCGCACGGGCAAGGGCCTCAAGACCCGCACGCGGATCGGCAAGACCGCGGCGCCTGCGATGAACAAGTGGCAAGAGGTCAACGGCGTCTATCGCGTGGGCGACGATACTCGCGGCGTGGTGGAGATCGTGGCACCGGCCGCCTGGAGCGGGAAACCCGGACGCATATGGATAGACGATCTTGTACTCACCGAAACCAAAGCCCCGCCCGCACCGCCGGAAATCGTCGAGGATTTCCCCTCGATCGCCTGCGACAAACAGGGCGTAGTGTGGCTGGCCCTGCTTGACCGCCCCCTGCCGAGCAGGCGAATCTCCGTCTACCGTATCGAAGGGGGCAAACGTGTAAAAGTCTGCTCGATCGAGCCTCCGGGGCTCACCGGCCTCGGCGCGCCAAGCATTGCAGCCCTTCGGAGCGGATGCGTGGTGACTTTCGCGGCCGAGCAGAACGACCGATGGCGGATCGCCGCGACCCGCGTCGACTCGAAGACCGCTAAACCCGCCATTCGCTATCTCGACGGCGGGGGCAACGCGAACATCTCTCCGGCCGCGGTCTTCGCGGGTAATCGGGTCTGGGTGCTTTGGGTATGCAACTCGGGCAAGGCCCGCTCCATCAATGCGTGCTGGATAAGTCACGACGGAACGGGCAAGGGCCAGCGCCTCAGCGATGCGGGAGCCAACAGCTACAATCCCGCGGTGGTCGCCCGGGCCGACGGCACGCTCTTTGCGGCGTGGGATTCCTTCCGCAACAGCAGCGCGGACATCTACGGGGCCGAGTATCGCGACGGCAAGTGGTCGCCCGAGCGGCGACTGACAAGCGGAGCCCGCATCGAGCGTCATCCGGCATTGGCTGCGTTCGGTGGGCAGGTGTGGATGGCGTGGCAGGCCCAGAGTTACAAAGCCATGAAGATCAACTCCCCGGGCGATCAGCGGGTTGCGGTCGCCCGTATCGACGGCAAGAAGCCCGCTGCCCCGCTGGGGCTGTTCGAAAAAGTCTCCACGCGCCAAGCCAGGCTGTTGCGCCCGCAAATATGCTTCGACGGCAAGGGACGGTTGCGGCTTCTGGTTCGCCGTTCGGGCGGGCAGCATGCCGGCTGGCAGCCGATGGCGTGGTGCTATTCGGGCAAGCAGTGGTCCGGGCCGCACCCCCTGATGCGTCAGCAGGGCCGGTGGCGTCCGATAGCGACCGCCGACACGCCGGCCGGCCCGGTGGCCGCGGTGCAGTTCGATAACATCAACTCGCGACAAGGCGTTGGAGCCGATTGGCGCAGCGGCGTGGCTGCAGTCGCCCTGCCGACGAAATCGCTGCCCGCGGCGACACCCCTGCAAACCGAGCCGCTGAAGATGCCCGAAACCGACTTCGCCCTCGCCGAAAAAATCGCCCTGATCAACGCCGACTTCCCTCGCCAGACATGGAAGCACAACTCGGCCCAACTGAAGCTCTACTGGGGCGACTTTCACGATCACACCGACCTGTCGATCTGCGCGCGGGCAACCAATCCGCCCGGCCACGACCTCTTCGCCAACGTTCGCGACATCGAGCGCCTGGATTTCGCGGCCCTTACCGACCACGGATACAACCTCGATCGCCCGCAATGGGCCTACAACGGCGAGCAGACGCGGGCCAATCACGATCCCGGGCGGTTTGTCGCATTCCTCGGCCAGGAGTGGACCAGCAAGAAGAACCCCCCCGCCGGGGGAGCCGCGGTCGGCCCAAAGACGCCGCTGCGATACGGGCACCGCAATCTGATCTTCCTGGACCCCCACCACAAACGGTTCTACGACGCGATGGACGGCGACATAAATCCGCGTCAACTCTGGGACCAGCTACAGGCCAGCCGGACCGAGTTCATTACGATCCCCCACCAGCTTGCCGACTGGAAGAACAAGGGCAGGGGCAACCCACCGACGGACTGGAGCTTCACTCACGAGCATCTCCAGCCGGTAGCCGAAATCTTCCAGGCCCGCCAGAGCTACGAATACCTCGGCTGCCCCAGACAGTCACCCAGCGGAGCCCCGTTCGCGAGATACTACCTCCACGACGCCTGGGCCAAGGGAATCATCATCGGCGTTATCGCCAGCCCCGACCACGGCGGGGGCAACGGCAAGGTAGGCGTCTGGGCGAAAGAACTAACGCGAAAAGCGATCCTCCAGGCCGTCCGCGCACGCCACTGCTACGGAACCAGCGGAGCGAAGATGGCCCTGCAGCTCAGCAGCGGTTCGGCCATGATGGGCGACAAGGTAAAACGCCCCGACGGACAGATCGCATTTCACGTAAAAGCGATCGCGGCCAGGAACATCAAAGAACTGGTGATCTTTCGCAACAACCGCATCGTCCACACCGTCAAGCCCGGCAAGAAGCAGATCGAACTGGACTGGACGGACAAAAACCCGCCCGAAGAAAAGTTGCTCTGGTACTACACCCGCATCCAGGCCGTAGACGAAGAACTGGCATGGACCAGCCCGATATGGTTCGTCAAGCAGCCCTCGAAAGACACAAAGGGGACTGATTGACGAGCTATGCAGGCCGCGGACCTGCCCCCCCTAGGGGAGACAAGTTTACGAATTGGCCATTGCGTGCGGGCGACATTGCCGTAGAATCATCGAAGATGACCCTCGGTGGTCGAGGGCGAGATCCAGCGGGAAATTGTGCACGGGAGGTGCCCAATGAAATGCATGCTATGGACTGTTGTGCTGGCGGCTATGTTCGTTGTGTCAGCGGCGCCCGCAGTGGCCGCCGAGAATGACAACGAAATCCCGACTGCCGAGCAGATGGAGCAGCAGGAGAGGCTCTGGAAGTTCAGGGCCCTGGAGACCGAGTTCGTGCACGAGCAGCGCATGCGAGAGATGGATCTCGAAAAACGCCAGATCGAGATCGATCACATGCGGGCCGGACCCGGCGACAAGCACCACGACGGCGGCGGCGGCCTGGTGCTGCTGCTGATCCTCGTGACGCATATCCTTCTGACCGTCTGGGTCTTCAAGGACATGCGTGAGCAGAAGATCGGCCGCGCCCTGTGGGTCCCGATAACCCTCCTGGCGGGCGGTTTCGGCGCCATTATCTACGCGATTGTCCGCAACGCCGACATTCGCCAAGGCCGAGGGAAGTAACTGAGCGGGCCGTGTTAGCCGCAGAGGCGCAGCTCGTCTCGGCGTAGCCTTGGCGAAGCCGGAAGGACGCAGAGGAACAGGTAGAATATGTCTCTCCTGGTCTCCCCAAGGGAGCAGACAGGTTTAGGATTTAGAGCTTCCTTCGACGCAGCTCCCGCCTTCGACTAGGCTTCGGCGGACAGGCAGGACAAGTAGAGCTTGGTTCTTGACCCTGTGGGGTGGAAAAATGGGTGGGTGTCAAGAACTCGGGCCTGGGCGGGAAACCAGCCTGTCCGTTTTACCTCCGAGATAAGTAAGGTTTCCCCCGAACCCCCAATATTGGACGAGTAGACAACAATGCAAATATACAAGAGTCATACGATCACCACGACAACAAAGTATGTTGAATTCATCCGCAAGAACTGCAAGCCGGACGACGTGCTGTTTCGCGGACAGCCGGTCGACAAACCACTTCTCCCCAAGATAGCACGGGTTGATCTGAAGTACCCCATTCGCCAAGCGGAACGAAGGATGATGCAGGAGTTCAAGCGGCGCGCCCTGCCCCTTCTTGATATTCAACCGAAATCAACTTGGGATTGGTTGGTCATAGCCCAACACCATGGCATGGCGACGCGCCTACTTGACTGGACACTGAATCCTTTGGCCGCGCTCTGGTTCGCGGTGAACCAGCCTGCGCTGAAGAATAAGGGAAGGGCGCTGCCTGGGGTCGTCTGGGTTCTTGTGCCCAGGCGCGGCGACTACGCAGCTTCTTCGACAGATAACAGTCCATTCACTATCGACCGGACGAAGATATTCCGCCCAAAGCACATCGCACGCCGCCTGGTCACCCAAGCCGGGTGGTTTACGGTGCACAACCTCATGAGTACGGAGGACCGATTCGACCCGCTCGAGACCAACAAAGCTTACAGCGCAAGACTTACGAAGCTGTCTATTCCGCCTGACTCTTTCGCCGGCATGCGATCCGAACTCGATAGATTCAATGTCAATGCCTCGACTCTGTTTCCGGATATTGACGGATTATGTTCCCACCTTCAGTGGGCAAATTCCTTCCTGAATGACGAGAAGGGGGATCAAGGGAAAAAGGGGATGGAGCAGCAATTAGACAGGAAGCCTGGCTCGATCCGGAAGCGGACGAAAAGGGGAAGTGCGAAGACGGGAGCTAAGCGCGGAGATAAGTAAGATATCCCCCGAACTCACAACCACTATTTGCCGCAGAGGATCGACCCCAAACCATGACAGACAAGAACCGCATCGAATGCCTCTACCTTTCACAGGAGGACCTCCTTCAGGCTGGGTGTCTGGATCTGCGGATGGCGATAGACGCCGCGGAAGCGGCTATGCTCGCCTTCCGGGAAGAAAAGATCCTCTTCCCGGACAAAATCGTCCAGATCTTCAATGAGGATACACAGGAACGCATCAACTGCCTGCCTGCAACGCTGCTGACCGAGAAGATATGCGGTGTTAAATGGGTATCCGTGTTCCCGCCCAATCCCGTCAAGTACGGCGTTCAGAACCTGTCCGCCGTAATCATACTATCCGAGATTGAAAAGGGGTTCCCCATAGCTTTCATGGACGGGACACTTTGCTCGAATATGCGTGTCGGTGCGATGGGGGCTATTGCCGCAAAGCACTTCGCAAGGCAGGATTCGAAGAGCATTGCTTTCATTGGGGCGGGAGAGCAGGCCAAGATGCACCTGATTGCGATGAAGACGGTGGTTCCCGCAATCCAGCAGTGCCGAGTGGCTGCCAAGTACAACCACGAAGAAGAGCAGTTCATCAATGAGATGGGGGCCCTTCTTCCGGACATTCAGTTCTCCGCCGCCGATACCGATGCGCAGAAGGCCATGGACGGTGCGGATATCCTTGTTACTGCTACCAGCGCACAAGCACCTCTTCTCAAAGCGGCGTGGATGAAGCCCGGAGCGTTCTACAGCCACATCGGCGGCTGGGAGGACGAGTATGCGGTCGCCAAACAATGCGAGAAGATTGTGTGTGACGATTGGGAAACCGTGAAGCATAGAACGCAAACTCTCAGCCGGATGTACAAGGATGGCGAGCTCACGGATGAGGACATTCACGCGGATCTGGTCGACGTCGTTGCGGGCGACAAGTGCGGTAGGGAGACGGCCGAGGAACGGGCCTACTTCAATGCGGTCGGCCTGGCCTATGTGGATGTGGCTATCGCGCACGCGATGTACCTGCGGGCTGCCGAAGCAGGAGCGGGACGGAAGGTCAGCATCCAGGAGAACATGATCTTCCAGCATGAGAAACTCCCAGAGTGGATTCGGCTTTGAGTCCGCGCGGACACGTCAGGCTGGAGGGAACTCAACTCATACACCTTAGCGGGTTGATTCTTACCTTGCCGCGAACTTTGCCGGCGGGGCGCTCCGGCCGGCGGCGGCATATTTCTCGTAAATCGCGGTAAGTGCTTTGACCTTCTCGGGATGCTTGGTGTACAGGTTGGTCATCTCGCCGGGGTCGGTGGCGAGGTTGTACAACTGTCCGGCGGTGCTGACCTTACGAGCCATGCCGAACCCGCCGGAATTCTTGCCCATGATCAGCTTCCACGGCCCCTGCCGCACCGACTTCATAGTCGACCAGGGCGTCATGATAGTCGCCTCGCGAAGCGGCTTATCAAGTTTGCGGCCCAGGAGTACGGGCAGGATACTGTAACTGTCTTCGCCGGCGTTATTCGGCAGGTCGACCTGGAGGACGTTGGCCACCGTTGCCAGCACGTCGACCATGCAGATGATCTCGTCAGAGACGGTGCCGGCCTTGATCTTGCCCGGCCAGCGGACGATGAACGGCACGCGGTGTCCGCCCTCGTAAATACCGGTCTTGTACCCGGAATACGGCCCGTTGACCTTGTGGCCGTACGTCAGCCAGCCGCTCTTCTGCTTCGGATTGGCCTTGTAGACCCCCTCGTCCTTGCGATCCAGCAGCTTCTTCGCATCCCAGCGCTTGCCCCAGTCGTTCCTGGCGTAATGACGCAGGGCCCCCTCCGGATCGCCGGGCATGGCGCCGTTGTCCGAGGTGAAGATCACCAATGTATTGTCCCGGCAGCCCTTAGCCTTCAGCGTCGCCATGAGCTTGCCGACGATATCGTCCAGCTCGACGACCTTGTCGCCGTGCAGGCCGGCCTTGCTCTTGTTGCGGAACTCCTTGACCGCCAGGCACGGCCGATGGATGGCCGACGTGGGCAGGTACAGGAAGAACGGCTTGTCGGGCGTCGTTTTGAAGTGCTTATCCAGCCAGGCTTTGGCCTTCGTCCAGAGCACCTGGTCTATCTGCTCGGAGACGTAGTCGGGCGAGACCAGCCCCACGCCGGTTTCCGTATCGTAGACCGGGCTCTTCCGCTTGGTGGTAGGCGGCTGAACGACCCGGTTGCCCTCGATGTAGCAGTACGGCAGCATGTTGTTCGACGAGCCGATGCCGAAGTAGTAGTCAAACCCGTGATCCAGCGGGCTGGCGGCCAGGGGCTTGGTGAAGTCGATCTTGTCTACCTGCTTGGCATTCCAGGAGCTTGGGTTGATCGTCTGGCCGGGCTTGGTCTGCCACCCCCACCCGAGATGCCACTTGCCCACGCCGGCGGTGGCGTAGCCGTTGCTCTTGAGCAGCGACGCCAGCGTCAGCCGCTTCTTGCCGATCAGAGGCTTGGCAAAATGCGGCAGCACCCCGGTTTTCATTCGCGTCCGCCAGGCATACCGCCCGGTCATCAGCCCGTATCTCGTGGGCGAGCACTGCGCTGCAGGCGTGTGGGCATCGGTGAATCGCATGCCCTCGCGTGCCAGCGCATCAACGTTCGGCGTGGGGATCATGCCATCGGGGTTGTAGCAGTTCAGGTCGCCCCAGCCGAGGTCGTCGGCGAGAATAATCACGACGTTGGGCCTCGTAGCCCGCCCGCCCACCGGCGAGGGGCTCTTGGCCTGCAAGTGCCGCCCCACTGCGACCCCGGCCGCGGCAGCGACTGCTCGCCGCATGAAAGCTCGTCTGCTCATGTGCATCTGTTACCTCTGGAGTTCCTGGCCACTGCGTATGGCGAACACTTGGAGCGATTGTACCCGGACACATGCTGCGGACAAGCGACAATTGCCCCCCGCTGCCGGGGCGGAATGCATTTGCTCCCGGCCGCAGGCAAGCTCAGGACAAGACGGCGGACATAAGTAGGTGGCCCCAAACTCCGGAGATGAGTATGCTGTCCCCCGAACGCATGGCGTCCCCCGAACGCCTTATGAAGGAGAGTGGTAGATGAACTCCCAGCAGGACCAACCCCAAGCGGCGACGCCCGGTGCGGCATGGTGGCAATGTAAGTGTCTGGTCGCCCTCTTGGCTTGCTTGGCCGCGTGTGGCGTTTCTGCAACTATCTTCTTGCTGGTGACCAGGCCAACAGGGCCGACACCGTCCAAGCCATCAGTGTCGACACCACCCAGGCCAACAGTGCCGACACCACCCGACGTTGAACTCGACCTGTCGTCAGCCAGAATGGAAGACCTGAAGAGGGCTCTGCGTTGGACTGAAGAAGCTCACAAGAAGGCCTTGGCAAAACTGCAACGGATAAAGGAACTCGAAGAGAAAAACATAGCAGGCCTGAAGCTGAGAATGCCGGACGACAAGACGTTAAGAGGATGGCTTGCGATACGGCCGGTGCACAAGACCCAGGCCGCTGCCCTGGCAAATCTAGGTGGCTGTCGATTACTTGTAGAGGACGTGCATGAGGGCTCGCCGATCTCCAAAGCCGAACTGCAAGAGGCTGTTGAGTTGCAGTTCCGTGAGGCGGGGGTCGAGATATTATCCGACAGCACGTCAGACGGCCGTCTTTATCTGAATGTAACGATTCTCCCCACAGAGAGCCCTCCTCACTTTGTATATAACGTGGACCTCTATTTGGATGATCGTTGCGTCAACTTCCGGACACTTGACCAACTTCCCGGTATTATGTGGCGTGTAAGTTTCACGGGCATTGTCCCTGAGGATGCGGGAAAGAAGCAGATCAAGGATATTGTGGCCAAAGCTGTGGACAAGTTTCTGAATGATTATCTCGAGGCGAATCCAAAGTGAGCGGTGTCCCCCGTACTCCGATGAAGACTCTATCGACAAGTATTCTTCTTGGACTGCTGTGGCTGGGCTTGAGCGGGTCAGCATGGGCCGGTGAGCCCGGCCAGAAGGGTATTGTCTTCCGTAAAGATGTGTTCGTCCGCGGCCAGGACGGCTATCACACTTACCGTATCCCGACGATGGTTGTCACTTCCAAGGGAACAGTTCTTCTTTTCTGCGAAGGCCGCAAGCGCAGCCGGCAAGACGGTGGCGATGTTGATACGCTTCTGAAGCGCAGCGAGGACGGCGGGAAGACCTGGTCGAAACAGGTTCTTATACATGAAGAAGGCGGCGATGCCCCCATCAGGATGGGCAATCCATGCCCGATCATTGAGCGGAACGGAAAGGTCGTTCACCTGCTCTTCACGCGAGGCGGCGGCGAATGCCTCTACTACACGAAAAGCACCGATGAGGGCAAGACGTGGTCCAAACTGGTTGTGACGTCTGATGTGCCCGGCCAAAAGGAATACTCCAAGACGTCATTCCTGAAAGGCTTTGGCGGCTCGCCGGTAAGGATTGGGGCCGGACCCGTCCACGGAATCCAGACGAAGAAGGGACGGCTTATCGCTCCTTCGTATGTTGGCAGGACTGTAGAAGGGAAGTCCCGCGGCGGGTCCTGCATCATCTATTCCGATGATGGCGGAAAAACGTGGGCCGCTGGTGGGCTCATACCATATGATCCTGAATTACGCACCGGCGAATGCACAGTGGTCCAGAGGAGCGACGGCTCGTTATTGATGAACCTGCGAACGAGCGCCCCCGGGTTTTACGGCATCGGGTACCGAGCGGTATCCACCAGTTCCGACCGCGGCGCCACGTGGTCGAAACCCGTTTTGGACAAGAACCTTCCCGGTCCGGGCTGTCAAGCGAGTATGATCCGCCTGAACGAAAAGGAAATCCTCTTCCTGAACCCGGCTGTACACAGGAAAGGCGGTTTTCAGATCCGGAGCCGACGGAATCTCACCCTGCGGCTGAGTCGAGACGAGGGACGCAGCTGGCCGCACTCCCGCGTTCTCAATGAAAGCTTGGCGGGCTATTCCGATATGGCCGTGACGAAGGAGGGCAAGATCCTTTGTGTCTTCGAAAACGGCGAGAAGGACTACTGCGAGAAGATTTCCATCGTCGAGGTCGATCGGGCATGGCTGGCCGCCGGTAAGGATGCACAACAACCACCAACGAGGAAGGCACAGAAATAGCCTGCGATTTGTCGCTGGGTGTCGCCGCAGTTGACGTCGCGGCCCGGGGCGTGTCAGGATTCAGCGAACCATTGAACGAGCGGCGCGGGCCTGTTCGATTGTCAGCCTTGTTTTGGCGGCTTCGCCTTAGAGGCGACGGGTGTGCGGGATGTTTGGAAGAATCGGGATATTGTGGCAGCTGATGCGAGGCCAGCGCTTGCGATACGGACTGGCCATCGCGGCTATTCTGGTCAGTTCGGCCCTGTGGTACCTGCCCCCGCTGATCAGCATGGTAGCCATCGACCACGCGATTCTCGGCAAACCCCTGACCCGGCCGTGGTTCATGGTCCGCGCGGTCGGCTGGCTCGGTGGGCGGTCGGTGCTGGCTCAGAATCTCTGGATAGCGGCCGCAATGTCGGCGTGCATCGCGGCCGTCGCCGGGGTGTTCACATATGTCAAGGGCAAGTGGTCGGCCCAGGCGGCCGAGTCAACGGCACGGACGCTGCGCGACAGGCTGTACGGGCACCTGCAGCATTTGCCGAGTTCATGGTTCGACATGCGCCAGACCGGCGACCTGATCCAGCGATGCACGTCGGACGTGGAGACGATACGCATGTTCCTGGCCGCCCAGCTGGTCGAGGTGGCCCGCGCGGTGATCCTCCTGGCCATCGGGCTGCCGATCCTGCTGTCCCTCGACGTGCGCCTCGGTTTGTTATCGATGGCCATGCTGCCGATCATCGTGATCTACTCGTGGCGGTTCTTCGCCAATGTGCGCAAGAGCTTCAAGCGCGTCGACGAGTGCGAGGGGCGGCTGACCGCCAACGTGCAGGAGAACCTGACCGGCATCCGCGTGGTGCGGGCCTTCGCCAGGCAGGACTTCGAGTGCGAGCGGTTCGCCGTGAAGAACGACGAATACCGCCGCGAGTGGTACGACCTGGTCCGTCTGATGAGCGTGTACTGGCCGGTCTCGGGCTTCATGACCAACTTGCAGGCCGGCCTCGTGCTCATGGTCGGCGCATACTGGGCCCTGACCGGCAGCCTCACCGTCGGCACGCTGGCAGCCTTCATCGCCAGCGTGAGCATGATCCTCTGGCCGGTGCGGCGCGTGGGGCAGGTACTGGCCCAGCTCGGCAAGGCGATCGTCTCGCTCGGCCGCGTAGACCAGATACTCTCCGCCAAGCCGGAGTCCGATATTGCCGAGACGCCTGAGACAGCCGGTCCGCCCGCCGGCGAGCCGGCGCGGGGCCGGATCACCGTCGAGAACCTGAGTTTTTCGCACGGCCGCATCGACGTGCTCCATGACGTGTCTTTCCGAGTCGAGCCCGGCCAGACGCTGGCGATACTCGGCCCGAGCGGGTCGGGCAAGAGCACGCTTATCAACCTGCTGCTGCGCCTGTACGACTACGAGACCGGCTCGATCCGCCTGGACGGCGTAGAGCTTACCGACATGCCGAGGCAGCGCGTCCGCTCACAGATCGGCGTGGTCATGCAGGAGCCGTTCCTCTACTCGCGCACGCTCCGCGAGAACATCAAACTCGGTCATTTTACGGCGGGCGATGAGGCGATGATCGACGCGGCGGCCGCCGCATGCGTGCACGAGTCTATCGTCAGCTTCGAGAAAGGCTACGACACGATCGTAGGCGAGCGGGGCGTGACGCTAAGCGGCGGACAGCGGCAGCGCGTGGCCCTGGCAAGGGCGCTGCTCAGGCAGCCGCCCGTGCTCGTTCTCGACGACGCGCTCAGTTCCGTAGACACGCGAACCGAGGTGCTCATCCTCCGCGCCCTGGCACAGCGCCACGGCAAGAAGACCACGCTGGTTATCGCCCACCGCCTGACCACGCTGCGGCACGCCGACAGGATCCTCGTCCTCGAGGCCGGCCGCGTCGTGCAGGACGGCACGCACGAGCAACTCGTCAACAAACCAGGCATGTACCGCAGGCTCTGGCGGATACAGAGCGCCGCAGTAACGGAAGAGAAAACGACATGATTCGCCCCCCGGCCAGAACAGAACAATGACCACCGTCGCGACAATACACGAAGAAGAATACAGGAAGCAGTTCAGCCTGGACACGTGGAAGACCCTCGCGCGCCACGGCAGGCCGTACCTGCGAGACTTCGTGGGTCTGGCGATCTCCGCCGTCCTCCTGGCCGCCTCCGAAGGGCTGTTCACGATGCTGCTCAAGTACACGATCGACGTCGTGCGGTCCGGGCGACCGGGCGAGGCGCTGCTTCCGCTGGCCGCGACGTACCTCGCCGTGTCGCTCGTGTTCGCCCTGTCGGTCATGGCCTTCATCCGCCAGGCCGGGCGGATATCCACCGGTGTCGCACACGACATCCGGTCAAAGGCATTCGGACACCTCCAGGACCTGTCGTTCTCGTTTTACGACCGCCGACCGGCCGGGTGGCTCGTGGCCAGGCTCACCAGTGACTGCGACCGCATCTCCAGGACAATCGCCTGGGGGTCGCTGGACATCATCTGGGGCTCGTGCATGGTCGTCGGCCTGTCGGTGATCATGCTGGTGTACGACTGGAAGCTCGGCCTGCTTGTCCTGACGATCATGCCGCCGCTGGTCCTGGTAAGCGCCTTCTTCCAGAAGCGGATTCTCACCGCGTCCCGGGCGGTGCGCAAGCACAACTCCACGATCACGGCCGGCTACAACGAGTGCATCATGGGCGTGCGGACAACCAAGGTGCTCGTCCGCGAAGCCCAGAACCTCCGCGAGTTCGAGGACAAGACCGGCAAGATGTACGAACATTCGGTTCTCAACGCGATCCTGACTTCCACGTACTTGCCTATCGTGCTTGTCCTCGGCAGCATCGGCAGCGGGATTGCCCTGTGGGTCGGCGGCTCGCGGGCAGTAGCCGCCGCCGAGGCGGGCGCCTCGGTCGAAATCGGCACGCTGATCCTCTTCATCTCGTGCGCGGGCATGCTGATCTGGCCGATCCTCGAGATGGCACGCGTGTTCTCGGAACTCCAGGGCACCCAGGCGGCGGCCGAACGCGTGTTCGGCCTGATCGAGACCGAGCCCGACGTGCGCGACACGCCCGAAGCCCTGGCGGCCCTGGCCCGGTACCGCGACCTCGCTCCGGTTGAGGGCACCGCCCCCGACGGACACGATGAGCGGATCGAGCACATCGAGTTTAGAAATGTCAGCTTCGAGTACGTCGGGGGCCCGACCGTGCTCGGTGACTTCAGCCTGACCGTCCGCGCCGGGCAGACCGTTGCACTGGTGGGCCCCACCGGAGGCGGCAAGACCACTGTCGTGTCATTGCTGTGCCGATTCTACGAGCCCACCGCAGGCGAGATACTCATCAACGGTGTCGAGTACCGCAAACGTTCGCTGGCCTGGCTGCAGGGAAACCTCGGCATCGTCCTCCAACAGCCGCACCTGTTCAACGACACCGTCGCCGAGAACATCCGCTACGGACGCCTCGATGCTACCGACGACGAGGTCGCCGACGCCGCCGGCAAGGTCCACGCACACGATTTCATCAGCGAAATGGCCGACGCCTACCAGACCAGCGTCGGCGAGGGCGGCTCGACCCTCTCGACCGGACAGAAGCAGCTGGTCTCACTCGCCCGGGCAGTGCTGGCCGACCCGCAGATATTCGTCATGGACGAAGCCACCTCGTCCGTCGACACCGAAACCGAAGGGCTGATTCAGGACGGCCTGGCCGGCGTGCTCGCCGGGCGAATCAGCTTTATCATCGCCCACCGCCTCTCGACGATCCGCTCGGCCGACATGATCCTGGTAATCGATGGCGGGCGAATCGTCGAGCAGGGCACGCACGCGTCGCTTATCGCCGACCGCGGGCGTTATTATGAGTTGTACACCAACCAGTTTGCCGAAGAGCGCACCATCCAACTCCTGGCCCGACCGGACGACGAACCGGAAGAGAGCTTGTGATTATTCCCAGAGGCCATACAATCACTCAAAATGCCCTGTGATCCTCCCGACGCATCGGGGTCCGCCACGGCGGATCTTCGACCGGGAGGCGGAAGTTTATCCGGGACGGCCGAGGGCGCCGCGGAGAGAGACCTCGAATGAAAAACATTATTGTCGCCGCCATTGTTGCACTTGCTCTGGCCCCACAGGCGAAGGCTGATAAGAGAGTGGCGGATCACTTCAGTAAGTTGTTCGGCAAGTTCGGGCAAAACAGCACCACGAAAGTGAAAATCGTTTCCGGCCCGAAGGACGTCACGATGAAAAACGGCCGCGTTCCCGGCAAGCAGTGGATCGCGACGAGCGGGAAGTTTCGCTTCAAGATAACCATTCAGAACTCGACGAAGCTCAAGGTCGATCACGTGGTTAAACTCCTCCAGAAGATGCCAATGCCTTACATGCGGACCTGCCAAGTCGTCTCCGACGAGAAGGAAGACGGCATCGCGATCTACGCCAGCCTGGGCGGCGCGTCGGCTCACGGGGGCCAGACTTACCTCAATATGGTCCCGCGCGCCGGCCCCCTGGTTATCGCCCACGAGGCCGGCCACGCGCTCGAGCAGGTGGCAAGGGATTTGGACCCGAAGGTCCTGGATAAATGGGCCGCGGCCATCAAGGCCGACAAGATATCCGTCTCCAAGTATGGCGACAAGGTACGCCACGAGGATCTCGGGGAGTTCGCCAAGGTGTACGCCGCCTGTCTGGACGGGGGGGCTGAGCATCTGGCTCATCTCAAGAAACTCTCGCCCGCGCGGTTCGCGCTGTGGGAGCAGATCCTCCACGCGGTTCCTACAGCGTCGGCCGGGTGGCCCCAGTGGCACGGGCCCAACCGCGACGGCAAGAGCCCCGACACGGGCCTGCTGAAGAACTGGCCGGACGGCGGGCCGAAGCTTCTGTGGAAGGTCACCAGAATGGGCCAGGGATTCTCCACCGTGTCTATCGGGGGCGGCCTGATCTACACCACCGGGCGCAAGGTGGCGTCAAACCCCACGAAGGTGCCTGACGGAGACGTATCTGAGCGCCCAGGCAAGCGACTGTTCATGATGGCGATCGACATGCAGGGCAAGGTCAAGTGGGACAGGGACATTACGCCGGCCTTCTGGGGTAAACATGTATTCATGGGATCGCGCGCCACGCCGACGTACGACAACGGCAACCTGTATCTGCTATCGGGCCCGGGTGTGCTCGGATGCTACGATGCAAAGACCGGCGATACGAAGTGGACGCGGAACATGAGCGAGTTCGGCGCGACCAAGCCCCGGTGGGCATACGCCGAATCGGTCATGATCCTCGCCGACCTGGTGATAGCCTCACCCGGCGGCAAGAGCTTCATGGTTGCGCTCAACAAGACCACCGGCAAGACGGTGTGGAAGTCGCCCGAGTACGCCGGCGCCCAGTATTGTTCACCGATTCACGTCGTGTACAAGGGCGTCGGGATGATCATCAACGGCTCCCACAAGGGCCTCATCTGTGTCCACGCCAAGACGGGAAAGATCCTGTGGACCCAGGAGTTCGCCCCGGACAACACCGCCAATGTCCCCACGCCCGCGTTCGAGGACGGCTACGTGTTCTGGGCGGTGGGCTACGGCAGGGGCGGGATCTGCATGAAGCTGTCGGTCTCCGGCCAGAAGGTGACGGCCAAAGAGGTCTGGCGGACCAATGACATAAGAACCCAATACGGAGGATACGTGATTCTGGACGGTTACATTTACGGCAATAACATGTACAAGTGGTCGTGCGTGGACCTCAAGAGCGGCAAGACGATGTGGAAGGCCGAGGGCGTGCGCAAAGGCTCGATAACCTACGCCGACGGCATGTTGTACCTCTACGGCATAAAGGACGGACCGGTCGCCCTGGCCGCGGTGTCGACTAAGGGCCTGAAGATCGTCGGCACCTTCAATGTTGCAGGAAAGGGCCCCAGCCGCGCCCACCCCGTCATCCTCGACGGACGCCTTTACCTCCGCTACGACGACAACCTCTACTGCTTCGACGTAAAAGCCAAATAGCAGGGCATGCGGCATAGTCGATTGCGCCTGTCCCCAGGGGGTAGGCAGGGATTTTTGCCTTGCCGCGGAAGCTGAATGCGGAGATAAGTATGCTGCCCCCGGAACTCCCGGATCAGGCAGGCATCACACGCCCCAATGGGCCTGAACGGTTACAAGCGAGGTACAGATTATGAAGTCAATCAAACGCCGCGATCTTCTCAAGGGCGCCCTGGCCGGAGCGGCTGTCAGTGTGGCGCCGTTCCAGATTCTCAAGGCCGGCCCGGCCCCCAGCGACACGCTGAACATCGCCTGCATCGGCGTGGGGGGGATGGGGTCAGGCGACGCGGCCTCGCTGAGCCGACTGGGCAAGATCGTAGCCCGGTGCGACGTCGACGAGGCGTGGCACATGAAGAAATTCGCCCGGCACAAGCACCTGCACGGGGTCAAGCTGTGGACCGACTACCGCGTCATGTTCGACAAGATCGGCAAGGACTTCGACGCGGTCTCCATCTCTACCCCCGAGCATGCCCACTACGCGCTCTCCGCCTACTTCATTAAGCGGGGCAAGCACGTCTACTGCCAAAAGCCCCTCTGCCACACCGTCAACGAGGTCCGCATGTTGACCGAACTGGCCGCGAAGCACCCCAAGGTCGTCACCCAGATGGGCCACCAGGGCCACTCGACCGAAAGCTCGGCGATCCTGAAGGACTGGGGCCTGGCGGACACAATCGGCCCGATCCGCGAGGTAAACGCCTACTCCCGCAAGAACTACTGGATCGACAAGCCGATCAAGCCGGCTTCCACCCCGCCGAAAACGCTGAACTGGGACCTCTATCTCAACCGGTCCGAGAAGATCCCCTTCTCCACCAGCTACATGAATCGCGAGTGGATTCGGTACAGTCACTTCAGCGGTGCCGTCGGCGACATGGCCGCCCATATCTTCGACCCCGCCTACTACGTCCTGGACATCCGCGTTCCCATCAGCGTCCGGGCCGAGGTGCCGATCCCCGCGATGCCCGGGTCGCTGCCGCGGGCCGGGGTGATTACCTGGGAGTTCGGCGCCCGCGGCAAGAAGCCGCCGGTGACCCTGAAGTACTATCTCGGCCCCGGGATCCCGTACCCGCGCCCCAAGCACCTCGACAAGGGCCGGAGTGAGATCACCAGCGGCTCGGTCCTGGTCGGCGAGAATGCTTCGCTGCAGGCCGGCTCCCACAGCCAGGGCGCGAGGATCATTCCCGCGGCCGTCATGAAAGCGACGGACAGGGCGCCGAAGAAGGCCTTCCGCTGCAAGGGCAAGAGCCACTACCAGAACTGGACACTGGCATGCAAGGGCCAGGACACGGCTATGTCGCCCTTCAAGTATGCCGGCCCACTGTCCGAGTTCATAGTCCTCGGCGACGTCGCCCTGCTGCATCCGGGCAAGACACTGCTGTGGGACTCGAAGAACTTGAAGATCACGAACGACGAGGCCGCCAACAAGAGCCTCTTCATGCGGCGCCTCGCACCCCGCGACGACATGAAGTGGACCTAGGCCTCCGCGGCGCAGCCAAAGTGGCCGGAGGGAACCCGGGGCCAACGATTGCACCTGTCCCCCCCTTGGGGCCCCCCGCCAGGGGCCTTAGGCCCATGGGGCCTGGGGATAGGCAGGTGCCGCTAACCAGGCTTGCCCCCAGGGGGTAGGCAGCATGAAAAACGCGATGACCATAGCTGCCGCCGCAATCCTGCTTGCAGCATCCTCGGCCCTTGTCGCCAATGATGCCAAGTCGCCCAGCGGCAAGACTTTTGTGGTCGACAACCGGGCGGCCAATGCATCCGACAAGAACCCGGGCACCGAGGCCCAGCCGCTTAAAACGATTCAGGCGGGGGCGAACCTGGCCCAACCGGGGGATACCGTTCTTGTTAAGGCTGGGATCTATCGTGAAGAAGTCGTCCCGCCGCGCGGGGGAACATCGCCCGACCGCCCTATCGTCTACCGTGCCGCGCCCGGCGGAGACGTATCCATCCGCGGCTCGGAACGGATCACGACATGGAAGGACCAGGGCGGTGGCGTGTGGATGGTCGAACTCGATACGTCTTTTTTCAAGGGGTACAACCCTTTCGCCATGATGGTGGCCGGGCGTTGGATGCATCGCGGCTGGGGGCATCGACTGGGCGATGTGTATAGTAACGGCGAAGCCTTTGTGCAGAAGCTGAAGCTCGACCAGTTGCGGTCCACGCCGAACACATGGTACACGAACCCCGCGTACGGCTACAAAAACAAGACGGATTTCCCCAAGGAAAGGCAGTACCCCGACGGCAAGATCCGGATCCGGGCGAATTTCGGCAAGGTGAATCCCAACACCAGCCTCACGGAAATCAACGCCAGGGCAACAGCCATTTTCCCCAAGCGGACGGGACTGAAATACATCGTCATCGACGGTTTCGACATCCGCCACACGGCCCCGCAGTGGGGTGACATCTACACACTGGAAAAAGGGGCCATCGGAACGAAATACGGTTACGGCTGGACGATCCAGAATTGCACCATTACGAATTCACGCAACATAGGCATCTCGCTGGGCGTGACGGATGAAGTTCCATTTCCCAAGATCCTGACCGACGGGGGCAGCAACATCCCGCCGATGGACACGCTGGGGCATCATCTCATTCGCAACAATGTGATTCGCCGGTGCGGCCAGACCGGCATCTACGGATGTTACGGCGCCGTGGGGAGCGTTATCGAGGGGAACGTCATTTCGGAGACGAATTACCGCAACGAGTGGTTCGGCTCGAACCAGGCCGCAATCAAAATCCTTTTCCCCATCGATGTTGTCATTCGCAATAATCTCATTCACGGCACGCCCAAAGTCCGAAACGGCACGCGGGGCATCTGGCTCGACTGGGGTTCACAGAACGCCCGAGTCACGGGCAATGTGATCTGCGATTTCAATACCTCGGGCGAGGGCCTGAAACTCGAAGTGAATTTCGGTCCCCTGATTGTCGACAATAATGTCCTCATCCGGTCGAGGATAATGGAAGAGGGGGACGGCACCATTTTCGTTCACAACCTGTTCTACAATTGCTCTTTCCATTTCAGTGCATCGCCAAAAAGGCTCGTACCGTATTACAAACCGCACAGCACCAAGAAGGCGGCCTCGGCAGGTCCGACGCTCCGCCACCAGAGAATCTATAACAACATCATCATTGGGGGCGGCGGCTTTGCCAGAAAGGGGTTGATCCGGGGCAACGCGGATGCCTCGGGTTTTCTCGTCAACAACAATGTCTATCTCGCCGGGGCGGGAAAATTCCCGCGCCAGGATAAGGACAGTGTTGTGGACGCCGCGACGACAGATGCGAAGGTCAGTATTGGCGACAACTCCGTCACGTTGAAGCTGAATATGCCAGCCGCGCTCTTCAAGGCCAAGTATCCCCTTGTCACCTCGAAACTCATTGGCAAGGTCCCTCTGGTCGACATGTTCATGGAAAACCCCGACGGCACCGGGCTGGACATTACCTCCGATTTCAACGGCAAATCCATCGACCCCGCCCGGGTCCTCCCCGGCCCTTTCCAGGACATAAAGGAAGGCAGCAACAGCTTCACCCTCTGGCCCCACAAGCCGCGCGGCAGCCAGCGGCCAAGAGAATAAGCAAATTGGCGCCCCCGCTTGCCGGAGTCCGGAAAGAGCTTGTGGGTCTGCCGGAGCATGATAGAATCACGGGAAAGGCCCGCGGCGGCGGCGCGCTGGGGGCCGCCTCGGCGGACGCAGACGCGGGCAAGAGTTCATCTGCGAAATCCAGAATGATAGAGGTGACATAGGAGTTCATCATGAGCAGGAACCGGCAGGCCGGGATTGCAGCAGCCGCGGCAGTACTCGTCGGCGGCATGATGTTCCCTCTAACGGGTCGATCTGTCTTTGCGGCCGAGGCGCTCTCGGCCAAGGACCTCTTCGCAAAGGAACTGCTCGGCAAGCTGCCATAACCCGGATGCCTGGAAAGGAGATTTCGTATGATCGTCTCACAAACCCCGAATCGAGTGAACTCACGTTGGCTGCAGGCATGTGTCCTGCTGTGCGCTGTTCTGGTTCTTCCTTTCCCCGCGGCCTATGCCCAGAACTTCGACGCAGTTGAAAGGCGTCTTGGGCAAGGCGTGGCAGAAGGAGAACTGACCCTTAGACAAGCCGCCGTCATGATGGATGCGCTCAGGAGAGCAGGCGGCGCCAAGAAGGACCAAGAGCCGGACCGCGCCCGCGAGTGGCTGATGAAGGTGAGGAAAGACCTCGGTGCAGCCGTGAAGGCAGGCAAGATCAGCAGGGAAGACGCAGCCAAGAGGTTGGCGGCCGCCGAGAAAGCGATCAGGGAAAGAATGGCCGCCGGACGCCGCCAGCCCCAGGCCAAGAAGGACCAAGAGCCGGACCGCGCCCGGGCCGATGCGTACGTGCGGGACGTCTGGGCGAAGCTCCAGGCGGCCGTCAAGGCCGGCAAGATGTCCCAGGAAGACGCCCACAAGAAGATGGGCGAAGTGAAGAAGGCAGTCGCTTCCCGGCTCAAGAACAGGGACGACCGCGGACACGACAGGGACGATCGCGATCCCGACAAAGACGACCGCGCCCGGGTCGATGCGCACCTCTGGGCAGTCTGGGCGAAGCTCCAGGCGGCAGTCAAGGCCGGCAAGATGTCCCAGGAAGACGCCCACAAGAAGATGGGCGAAGTGAAGAAGGCAGTCGCTTCCCGGCTCAAGAACAGGGACGACCGCGGACACGACAAAGGCGACCGCGATCCCGACAGAGGCGACCGCGCCCGGGTCGATGCGTACCTCAGGGCAGTCTGGGCGAAGCTTCAAGCGGCAGTCAAGGCCGGCAAAATGTCCGAAGAAGACGCCGCGGCCAAGATGACCGAGATCAAGAAGAAGGTCTTAGGCAAGAAATCTCCGCGGTCGAAATGATGATGCGGGCGATGAAGGGATACTGACATCTGATGGGCCAGTATCCTCCCGATGCATCGGGACCGCCCCGCCAAGAGCTTATCTGGGAAATCCCGGCTAGCATAGGACCGGCTGCGGAGGTGACGCCATGAAACGCCAAGATAGATCACGTTTGGTCGCATTGGTACTTGCGATTGTGGCCTGCGGGGCGATAGCGGCCGCGCCGCAGGGCCAGCCCAACCCCACACAGAACCTCATCCAACGCATCGTGAAATCCGCCAAGGGCCACGCCGATGCGGCCGCAGAGCTGCTCGCGGCGGCCAAGTTGCTCCAGGACGATCCGAAGGTCCAGGTTGCGTTTTGTGAGGCGGCGTACGAATACGGCATCAAGGCTGCGGGCGGCCTCGGTTCAGCGGTCGAGGCCCTGGACATGCTGGACAAGGTGGCCAAGGATCGTGCCGCAACTTGGGCCCAGAAGCGAACAGTGATCTATCGCCTGCGCTATATGCGGGCTACGGGCGATGCCAAGCAGCAGCATGGGCAATTGCTGGTGGCAATGCTGGTCAAGACGGGCGATGAGAACTCCAAGCAGGATAATGTGACCGAAGCGATCGTCTTCTACCGGGAGGCCCTGGCGGTTGCCAAGTGGCTGAAGCTTCCCGAGCGGGAGGGAATCTCACAGAAGTTGATCGCTGCGGTTCATCTCCTGCAGATTCAAAGCACCGTAGCCAGCCTGAAGGCGAAGCTCGCGGCCAACCCCGGTGACAAAGCGGCTCGCGTGAGCCTGATCGAGATATGCCTGACCGCCCTGGACTCACCCGCGGAGGCGGCCAAGTACCTCAGCGATGACTGTGATGAATCGCTGCGGAAGCACGTGCCGCTCGCGGCAAAACCCCTGGAGGAGCTGGAAGAGGCCCAGTGCCTGGCCCTGGCCCAGTGGTACGAGCAGCTCATCGATAAAGGGACCACGCCGACGAGCAAGGCCAACGCGGCGGCCCGCGGGCTTGGCTACTACCTCCAGTTCCTGTCGCTCCATAAGACCAAAGATGCGATAGGCGTGGGAGGCCGGTTGGCCCTGAAGAGTCTCGAAGAACGGATAAAGAAGTTGGGCCTGAAGCTGCCGGGCCGGGCCGTGGACGCCACTGCGCCGCTGGGCGGTCGAACAGGACTCCTGTTCAGCTCGGGGCGCGGTTCTGACCGGCACCGGGCTCAAGCCGCGCCAGGCGGCCAAGATCTATCGGGGCGAGATGACCTTCACGCGAGGGGCGGTAATCTCGACGGCGGGCAAGGCCGTCTACGAGGCCTGCAAACGCACCAACGAACTGACCGTCGAGGCGACAATCACGCCGGGCAACCTCACCCAGAGCGGGCCCGCCAGGATCATCACGCTGTCCTCGACCGGTCACGCGCGGAACTTCACCGTCGGCCAGGAGGGCGCCAACCTGGTCTTCCGCCTGCGGACCACCAGCAACGGCACGAACGGCTCGAAGGTCGAGCCGAAGCTCTACAGGCTTCGGGCCGGCAGGGCCCAACGCGTGGTCATCACCTACCGGCCGGGTCAGTTGAGCTGCTATGTCGACGGCAAACTGGTGATGAAGACCGACAAGATCCAGGGCGACTTCAGCAACTGGGACTCCAAGCAGACGTTGATGTTCGGCGATGAGCGCGACGACCACCGGTACTGGAATGGGCGTCTGAAAGACGTCAAGATCCACAGCCGCGCCCTGTCGCCGGCTGAGGCCGCCCGGTCAAGCTCGCCCTGATACACCCCGAGATCGTGCCGCATGCCTAAAGAAGACCATACCTGCCTGCCCATCTGGCGCTAGCCAGGTAGGCAGGGGTCATCCTTCGACGCAACTCAGGGCAAGCAAGCGGGTGGGAAAAGTTTGTTCAGAACCTGGCGGGCAGTTAGCATCCTGGTTGCTCACGCGGAACGGGAGATGGTCATGACGGGCAGGTGTTTGCGTCTGAGTGTATGGGCTGTCCTGCTGGTCGTCGCAGCAAATGTTTCGGCAGAGGCAGGGCGGGCGGCCGCGCCCGTTCGTTGCGACACCAGATCCGCGAAGGGCCCCATCGTACTGCCTTGGAAATCCTTCTCGCCTGATCCCGCATATCACGGCCAATGGCTGGTGGCAGGTGATCTCGACGGGGACGGCGTTGCGGAGATCGTGACGGCTCGCAACCAGGGCCAGTGCGTAACCGCCGCTGTGGCCAGCCGGCTCGACGGCACAGTCCTGTGGCGATGGGGTAAGGCTAACGCGGGAAGCCAGGGCCTCAGCTACGACGTACCTCTCCAGGTCTACGATCTGGACGGCGACGGTAAAGCGGAAGTCTACCTCAGCATCAAGGGGTTTCTGCTCGTGCTGGACGGCAAGAGCGGGAAGGAGTTGAGGCGGCTGCCGCTGCCAAAGGGCCTTGCGGTTGCCGACTGCATCACATTCGTCAATCTTCGGGGGGGCAAACGCCCCCGCGACATTATCGTCAAAGACCGGTATCGCCGCCTGTGGGCCTACAGCGAGAACTGGAAGCCACTGTGGCAATGGCGGTCGCCGAAGTACCGCACCAGCCACCATCCCACGCCGGTGGACATCGACGCCGATGGCAAAGATGAGATCATAGCCGGCTACGCCCTGTTGGACGACGACGGCAAGGAACTGTGGACGCTGTCGTCCCCCAAGGTGAAGCTGGCCGCGGGACATGTGGATTGCAGCGAGGTGATGAAGGCAGCCCGCAAGCCGGAGAATTCACGGGTCCTGTTCACCTACTGCGGCGCAAACGGCATCGCCATGGCCACCGGCGCCGGCAAGGTGCTCTGGGAACTCGCCGGCCACCACTTTGAGTCAGCCGACTTCGGACCCATCCGGCGAGATCGCGCCGGCGATGAGATCGTCGTGGATATCGATCACCTGCCCTTCGGCAAGAGCCACGTGTGGCTTCTCGACAGCCGAGGCAACCTCCTCGTCGATTTCCAGTGTGACTACGGCAGACATCACCGCCTGATCGACTGGAACGGGGACGGCTTGATGGAGATTCTGCTGGGGAACTCAAGAAAACTGTTCTCCGGCGTCGGAAAGTGTGTGGCCCACTTCGGTCCTGCTGGCGCCTTTGCGAAAGTGTCCGCTACGGCCAGAGGCAACGATCCCGGCCCCTTAGCGGCCGTGGGAGACCTCGACGGCGATCGCAGACCGGAGGTCATCCTGCACTCCACCAAGACAATCCACATCTACAAGAGTGACAAGGCCACCAAGACGCCAGCCGGACCTGTGGGGACTGGCGTGAACTTCACACTTTACTGATAGGCCATTCCCTGGCCTTCTTCAGGCTATTCCTAAACCTCCGACCACTTGCCGGGCATGGGCGCGGGGTAGCGGCCCTCGGCGTCGGCCTTCACCGGCGGGGCGGTGTTCCAGTCGAGGGTGTCAATGTTCGCGTAGAACTGGAACTTGGAGGCCATCGCCTGCTCCCAGGTGATGATCTTCCCGGAGTGGACTGCGGCCCGACCCATGATCTCCACAAGGTTTGCCAGCGCCGCGCGTTTGGCCTCGTTGTGCGGCCGGTCTTTCCGGATGGCATCCAGCAGCACGTTCCACTCGGCCTGAAGCGGGCCGCACGGCTCCTTTGGCGCTTTCCAGTCGATATTATCGGCCGTCATGCGCTGGTCCTTGTAGGTATGCACGGTGGCTCTGTGGACGTTTCCGGAGAACTGGCCGGCACACTTCGTGCCGTGGACGTAGGTGGAGAAATCATTGTGGCAGCGGGGGATGTACCGCGCGATGGCAGTGGCCTTCGTGCCGTCGGCGAACGTGTACTCGATGGAGTAGGTGTCGAAGATCTGGCCGGTGTTCTTGCTGTTGGGGACCCGCCCGCCCAGACCGTGTGCGGAAACCGGCCAGGCGTCCTTGATCCAGCAGATCTCGTCGATCTGGTGGATCGTCAACTCGCCGAACAATCCGCCGGACGGCCAGAAGAACTGCGTTCTGTGTTGGATCTGCCACTGCAGCTCCTTTTGGTCCGGCTTGCGAGGGCCAAGGTGTCCGCCGCCTCCCATCCGGTATGCGCGGATGAGCTGGATCTGGCCCATCGCACCGTCGCGGATCCGCTTGATCATCTGCTGGCGTGCCTGCGAATGCCGGCACATCAGGCCCGCGGCGATCTTGAGGTTCTTCTTCTTGGCCGCCTCGCCGGCCTTGATAACCCGCCGCACGGCAGACGGATCCACCGCGAACGGCTTTTCCATGAACACGTTCACGCCCTTCTCGACCGCGTAGTCCAAGTGGACCGGGCGCCAGGCCGCGTAGCCGGTCAGCATCGCAATGTCGCCCGGGCCCAGACAGTCAATCGCCTTGCGGTACGCGTCGAACCCGATGAACCGGCGATCCGGCGGAACATCCACCTTGTCCTTGAACGTCTTGCTCAGATGGTCCACGCTGCGCTTCAGGCGATTCTCGAAGAGATCGGCCATCGCCACCAGCTTCACCGGCCCGCCGGAGGCCCTGCACGCATTGGCCACCGCTCCGCCCCCGCGGCCCCCGCAGCCGATCAGGGCCAGCCGGATGGTGCTGTCCTCCGCGGCATACGCCCGCGCCGCAAGGGCAGGCACCAGCGAAGCGCCCACAGCGACGCTCCCAGTGGCCTTCAGGAACGAGCGACGCGACCGAGTGCGACCATGCTCAGTTTGGGATTTGTCCATGACGATTACTCCTTAACAAAGGGACTTCGAGGCAGTTCGTGATATACACGGGCGAAGACACCTTGCGCCCGTCTTGGCTTAGCGGGGCCGACACGATGGTGATTTCCTATAATGGCTGGAGCGCAACATAAACGCGTTCTTGAATATCTTGCCGCATTTCGGGCACCGGGCCTGCCTTGCCTTCAGCGTCGGCTTGATCGTCGCCGGCTTGGCCGTTGACGGCTTGGTCGTCGCCGGCTTGGTCGTTGACGGTTGAGTCGTCACCGGCCGTTCAAAGCGGCTGATCGCTACGATCTCCGCGGCCGTCAGGGCGCGGTTGTAGATCTGCAGTTCGTCGTACGTGCCACTGTGGTGCGATCCGGTGGGCTGCCCGTGCGAGTCGCCACGTGACGCCCCGAGGGGAACCGGCATGGTCGTCAGCGACTGGCCGGTGGGCAGGCCCTTGGGCGAGACGATCCTGGCATCGACGTACAGCAGCAGGGTCTTGCCGTCATTGGTCAGGGCAACGTGATGCCACTGCCCGTCGTTGATGCGGATGCTGCTGGACTGGTGGTTGGAATCGCGCCCGGGGGCCAGTCCGCTCCAGTAGCCGATGTGGCCTCGGCTTGACGTGATCCCGTAATCGCGAGAGCCGGCGGCTCCGGTGGCGAGACCCAGAAATGTCGGATGCGCCCAGTACGATCTCCCCGCGCCCGATTCGGTCGTCTTGACCCAGAAGGCGAAGGTGAACGTCTTGAGGCCTGCTGTGGCCTTGGCGGGGATGTCCAGGTGCGCCCGACTGCCCGCGGGAAAGGCGATACCGGTGCCGACCTTGCCCCCCGCGCCGGGCGTCCCGCGGCTGATCCTGCCGGTCAGGGCGGCTCCGGCGCGCCCGCTGATATCCTTGACCACTACGGCCCCGTCCGCCGCCTTGGTCCACTGCCCGTTCTCGAACGACAGGGCCAGGATTATCCCAGCCGGGAACGTGCCGAACCCGCCCGGCAGCTTCAGGCCAAGCTTCTTTATCCGCTCTTCGAGACTCTTCAGGGCTAACCGGCCTCCCACGCCTATCGCATCTTTGGCCTTATGGAGCGACAGGAACTGGAGGTAGCAGCGAACCGCGCGGCCCGCCGCGTTGGCCTTGCTCGACGGCGTGGTCCCTTTACCGATGAGCTGCTCGTACCACTGGGCCAGGGCCAGGCACTCGGTCTCTTTCAGCTCCTTCAGGGGTTTTGCCGCGAGCGGCACGTACTTCCGCAGCGACTCATCACAGTCATCGCTGAGGTATTTGGCCGCCTCCGCGGGTGAGTCCAAGGCGGTCAGGCACATGTGGATCAGGCTCACGCGCCTCGCCTTGTCGCCGGGATTGGCCGCGAGCTTCGCCTTCAGGCTATCCATGGTGCTTTGAACCTGCAGCAGATGAACCGCAGCGATCAACTTCTGTGAGATTCCCTCCCGCTCGGGAAGCTTCAGCCGCTTCGCGACCGCCAGGGCCTCCCGGTAAAGCCCCACCGCTTCCTTCCCGCTACGCTGCTTGGATTTCTCGTCGCCCGCCTTGACCAGCATTGCCACCAGCAATTGCCCATGCTGCTGCTTGTCCTCGCCGGTGGCCCGGATATAACGGATGCGATAGACCACCACCCGCTTTTCGGCCCAAGTCGCGGCACGATCCTTTGCCACCTTGTCCAGGATGTCCAAGGCCTCAAGCGCGGAACCAAGGCCGCCCGCAGCCTTGATGCCGTATTCGTACGCCGCCTCACAAAACGCCACCTGGACCTTCGGATCGTCCTGGAGCGACTTGGCCGCCGCGAGCAGGCTTGCGGCCGCATCGGCGTGGCCCTTGGCGGATTTCGCGATGCGTTGGATGAGCTTCTGAGTCGCGTCGCTCTGCCCCTGCGCCGCGGCTGGCAGCACCCCGCAGGCCACAATCGCAAGCACCAACGCGGCCAAACGTGATCCATCTTGGCGTTTCATGGCGTCCCCTCTGCAGCCGGTCCTATGCCAGCCGGGATTTCTCAGATAAACTCCTGCCTGCGACCACCGCGAGCCTTTGGCGTAATCCTACCTTCTCTCCAGGCTGTGACAAGGCTCTTTTCACCCCGGCGGAAAACGCATTTGCTCGCGCCTGGGGGCAGGATCTCGAGCGGCGAATTTCGAACCACCCCTGCCTGCCGAGAAAAGCCTTTGTTTATGCAGGGCGACGACGCTCTATTATGGGAAGGTGTCCCCCGTCCTTCGGGCGGCGGCGAGATTACGCGAAAGGCAATGTTATGAAACTGTTGGTTGCTCTGGCAATCGTATCGGTTGCGGTGATGGTCTTGGCGGCTGAACTGCCGGCAGCGGAAGCAGAAAAGCCCTTCGCCCTCGGCCCGGGTGAGCCAGGGGCGTTGGAGCTGACGGCCCCGATCAAGCGGTGGGACGAGGCAATCCCGTTGGGCAATGGTTTGATGGGCGGATTGCTCTGGGGTGAGGGCCCGCGGATCCGCCTGTCGCTCGACCGCGGCGACCTGTGGGACCTCCGCACGCCCGAGCCATTGAAGGCCAAGGACTGGAACTACGCGACGATCCAGAAACTCGTAGCCGCGAAGAACCAGCGGAAGCTCGTGGCCATGTTCGACAAACCATATAACGCGTATCCCTATCCCACCAAGATCCCCGCAGGTCGGTTGGAGTTGGTCTTCCAGTCGCCGGTGGTGGCGCGGGTGTTCAGTCTGGACTTCCGCCAGGCGGTGGGTCGTGCGGCCTGCGGCGGCGCGGCAGTGGAGGTGTTCTACAGCGCCGCGAAGCCCGTGGCGATGCTGCGGGTCAAGTCAGCGGCACCCGCCCTGAGCCTCTTGCCTCCGGCGGCGGTCAAGCGGCTGGGATACCCTCCGGCCAAGAGCGGCAAGGACGGACGGACGCAGTGGTATCTGCAGGAAGCTTCCGGTGGGCTGAAGTACGCGGTGGTCGTAGCCTCCCGCAAGCGCGGCGACGGTATGGAGATCGCGCTGACGATCACGTCGACGAAGGACGGCCCCGACCCCGTGGCCCTGGGGCGCAAGCGCGTTTCGGCCGCCCTGGAAGCCGGATACGACAAGCTGCTGGTGGCCCACGCCGCCTGGTGGAAGACGTTCTGGTCGCGCAGCGGCGTTCGCCTGCCGGATGCCGCCGCCCAGAAGCACTACGACCTCGTGCAGTACTTTTACGGTGCGGCCTCCCGTCGCGGCGCCCCGCCGATGCCGCTTCAGGGCGTCTGGACGGCCGACGCGGGCACGCTGCCGCCGTGGAAGGGAGACTACCACCACGACCTGAACACGCAGTTCACCTACTATGCCTACCAGACCGCCGGACGGTTCGACCAGGGCGCGTGCTTTCTGGAGTTCATGTGGGGCCACCTGCCCGCACACCGGAAGTTCGCAAAGACGTTCTACGGCACTTCCGGGGCGGCCGTGCCGGGAGTCATGACCTTCGACGGAAAGGCCATGGGCGGATGGGGACAGTACTCGCTCTCGCCAACGATGGGCGCCTGGGTCGCGCACCTGTTCTACCTGCACTGGCGGTACACGATGGATCGGAAGTTCCTGACCGAGCGGGCCTGGCCTTACTGCAAGGAGATCGGCCAGTGCCTGAGCGAGCTGCTCAAACCCGGCAAGGACGGTAAGCTCAAGCTGCCGCTGTCGACCTCGCCGGAAATCCACAACAACTCGCTGCGAGCGTGGCTGACGCCCAATACGAACAACGACCTGTCCCTGCTGCAGTGCCTGTTCGCCTCCTTGGCCCAGATGGCCCTGGCCGTCGGCGACAAGGACGAGGCCGAGCGGTGGAACAAGAGACTCACCCAGCTTGACGACCTCGCCGTCGAGGGCGAGGCCGGCCCGCTCCGGCTGGCGCCGGATGAGTCGCTGACCCAGTCCCACCGTCACCACGCTCACCTCATGGGGATCCACCCACTGGGCGTCCTGCACGTCGAGGGCAGCGACCGGGACCGGAAGATCATCGACGCATCGCTGAAGCAGGCCGCAAAGCTCGGCACGAAGGCGTGGTGCGGGTACAGCTTCTCGTGGATGGCGTGCATGCAGGCCCGCAGCGGGCGAGGGGACCAAGCCGCCCGATACCTGGAAATCTATCTCAGCGCCTTTCTGTCTCGAAACGGCTTCCACGTCAACGGCGACCAGAGCGGCAAGGGCTACTCGAACTCCCGCTATCGCCCGTTCACGCTGGAGGGCAACTTCGCCGCCTCCCAGGCGGTGCACGAAATGCTGCTCCAGAGCTGGGGCGGCGTGGTTCGCGTCTTCCCGGCCGTACCGGCAAAGTGGAAGGACGTTGCCTTCCAGACGCTTCGGGCCGAGGGTGGCTACCGCGTCTCGGCCAGGCGCGAGAAGGGCAGAACCGCGTGGGTACGCATCCAGGCCGACCGTGACGGTGTCCTGAAACTGCGGGACCCGTTCGCGGGCAAGGACGCGGAATGGAATCGGCGCATTCGGCGGATCGGCCGAGACTATCAGTGCGACCTGAAGAAGGGTGAAGTCCTGCAAGGCCGGTTGAAAGCAGCCCCGTAGGGTCCTTCGACCCCCGATAAAGGAGACCGACATGATGAGAACATGTATCCGCGCGGCGTTCGCGCTGCTCCTGATTGCCGTCGCACCCGCAGCGGCGGAAAGCGAAAACCTCACCGTCCTGGGCAAGAAGCTCGACGGCCACCCGCCCGCCAAGATGATGTACCAATACCTCATGGCCAAGGTGAGCCAGGCGGACAAGCGATGGCGGGCGGAATTCGAGAAGCGAACCACGCCCGAGCAGATCGCAGCCAACAACAAGCGCCTCCGCGAAGAGTTTCTCAAGGCCCTGGGCCCGTTCCCACCCCGTACACCCCTGGAGGCCAAGGTCACCGGCGTTGTCAAACGCAAAGGCTACCGCGTCGAGAAGGTGCTCTTCCAAAGCCGCCCCCGGTTCTACGTCACCGCAGCCCTGTTCCTTCCCGACGCCAAGAAGCACAAACCGCCATACCCCGGCGTGATCGTGCCCTGCGGCCACGCCCACAGCGCCAAGGCCCACGACAGCTACCAGTCCGTCGGGGCGCTCATGGCCCTCAGCGGCATGGCCGCCCTTGTGTTCGATCCGATCGACCAGGGTGAGCGAATTCAACTGCTCGACGCAAAGGGCAAGGAGGTGATGTGGGGCACGCGCGGGCATACGAATCTCGGGGCCGGCTGCATCCTCCTTGGGCGGAACACCGCCGGCTATGAGATATGGGATTCCATGCGGGCGTTGGACTACCTCCAGTCCCGTCCGGAGGTCGATGCCAAGCGTCTGGGGTGCACGGGCAACAGCGGCGGGGGCACGCAGACGTCGCAAGTGATGGCCCTGGAGGAGCGTATCAAGGCGGCCGCCCCGAGCTGCTACCTCAACAGCCTGGCCCGTCAGGTGGACAACTCGCCCGGCGACTCGGAGCAGAACATTTTCGGCCAGCTCGCCTGGGGCATGGAGCACGCCGACTACATCACGATGCGGGCCCCGCGTCCGGTTCTGATCCTTGCAGCCACGAAGGACTTCTTCGACATCCGGGCCACCTGGCAGACGTTCCGCTTCGCCAAGCGCGTGTACACCCGCATGGGGTTCGCGGAGCGCGTGGACCTGCTGGAGAACCCCGCCGGCCATAACTACAACAAGGTGCAGCGCGAAGGCGCCGTGCGGTGGATGTCGCGCTGGCTGCGCGGTGTCGATGAGGCGATCGTCGAGCCGAAGATCGAGCTGATCGGCGAGAAAGATCTCCGCGCCACCCCGCGCGGGCAGGTGATGCTCCTCAAGGGCGCTCGAAACGCCTACGACTTCAACGAAGAGTATGAACGTAAGCTCGCCCCAAAGCGCCGCGATCTGTGGGCCAAGGGTCCCCGCGATGAAATTCTCAGCCGCATCCGGAAACTCGCCGGCATCCGCAAGCTCGCCCTCCTGCCCAAACCCAAAGTCGAGAAGGCAGGCGAGATCCGGCGAAAGGGCTATCGTGTGGAGAAGCTCATCCTTGCCCCGGAGGGCGGCATCTATCTGCCTGCCCTTCACTTCGTCCCGGAAAAGCCCAACCCGAAGGCTGCGCCTGTCCTCTACGTCGACAGCCGCGGCAAGGCCACCGACGCCGCGCCCGCAGGGCCCATCGAGAAGCTGGTCCGCGACGGGCATACCGTGCTGGCCGTGGACCTGCGAGGCTGGGGCGAGACCCGCCAGAGGGGCGGCCGCAAAATGGGCGCCGGGGGACCCGATTGGCCCGATTACTACAAGGCCTACAACCTCGGCCAATCCTACGTCGGCATGCGCGCCGAAGACGTGCTCGTCGCCGCCCGCCACCTGGCCGGCACGACGGCGTCCGCCAGGCCGCGCGGCGCAAAACCGCCCGCGGTCGTCCTCGTGGCTGTCGCCCACGCGGGGGTGCCCGCCCTGCACGCCGCCGCCCTGGAGCCGGATCTGTTCGAGTCGGTTCGCCTGCGCCTGGCCCTGGCTTCCTGGGTGCATGTCCTGCGCAGCCGCCGGCCGGGCGACCAGCTCCAAAACACCGTCCACGCCGCGCTGACCACGTATGACCTACCCGACCTCGCCGCCACGCTCGGCAAGAAGCTCCAGGTCACCCAGCCCGTTGACGCGGAAGGCGCCCCCGTGAAACCGAAGCCCTGAGAAGAAAGAAGACAGGGAAAGGGGGCCGGAGCCGTTAAAGCGCTAAAGTAGTGGGCTGCTGGCCACGTCGCCGCCGCTGAGGTATCATGTAGAGCATGGCTAATTCACAGTTATACCGAAGCTGTAAGCGCAGCACGATCGGTTCGCTGGTCGTCCTGGTGCTGGTGTGCTCGATGGCCGGCGCGCAGAAGCCGGCCGCGCAAAAGCAAAAGCAACCGGCTAACGCCTTCTTCGCCCTGTGCATCGGCGCTAACGACGCAAAGCGCCGCAAGCCGCAGCAGCAGGCCGAGATGCTCAAGGAGCTCGGCTACGACGGCATGGGCCACCTTTGGCTGGGCGGCGTGGCCGAACGCCTGAAGGCCCTGGACGCCCGCGGCCTCAAGCTCTACCAGATATACATGCGAGTCAACATCGATCCGAAGAAGCGCAAGTACGACCCGCGTCTGAAGGAGGTCGTGAAGCTGCTGAAGGGGCGGCCGACGCAGTTGGCGCTGCTGGTGGGCGGGATGAAACCGTCGGCGCAGGCCGGCGACGCCCGGGCCGTCGAGATCATCCGGGAGATTGCCGACCTAGCCGGGCCGTTCGGCGTGCGCGTGGCGCTGTATCCGCACACGGGCGATTGGCTCGAACGGATGGAGGATGCGGTCCGCGTGGCCAATAAGGTGGACCGCAAGAACGTCGGCGTGATGTTCAACCTCTGCCACTGGCTGAAGGTCGACGACGAGAAGAACCTGCAGCGCGTGCTGAAGCTGGCGATCCCGAAGCTGTTCGCGGTAACGATAAACGGCGCCGACAGCGGTCTGGGCCGGCGCGGCGGATGGAACCGGCTGATCCAGCCCCTGGGCAAGGGGTCCTTTGACGTCGGAGGCGTTCTGCAAACGCTGAAGAAGCTGGGCTATGCCGGCCCGATCGGCCTGCAATGCTTCGGCCTGAAAGGTGACGCCCGGGAGCACCTGAAGCAATCGATGGCCGCGTGGCGCAAGCTGACCGCCGCGCTGCAATAGAAGACCAGTAAGGTGATGGCCGCGGGTGCGATCAGCCCGACAAGCGCTTTCAAGTACTCTTTCACGAACGGCGCGGACTTTGTGCTGGCGGGCATGTTCGACTTTGAGATCCGCTAAGACGTGCAGATCGCAAAGGGACAACTGGTAAGGGGCGTGAAGAGACAGCGCCCGTGGCAAGGATAACGGCGATCCTCACTTGGGCATGACCTCCTTGATCCACTCGTTGTGGAGCTTCAGCAGTCGCTGGACGATGTCGGGATGCTTCTTCAGGAAGTTCTCCCGCTCGGGTTTGTCGCCCGCAAGAGTCACCAGCTCTCTTGGCTTGCTCCCCGCACCGAGGAGCTTCCAGTCGCCGTCGCGGACGGCCCATCTATTCTGCCACTGCCAGTGCATCACCTTGTGATGTGAGGGCGCTTTGGCGTCCTTGATGATCGGCAGGAGGCTGCGGCCGTCGAGCGTGCACTTGGGCAGCGGCACACCGCACAGTTCGAGAATGGTCGGATAGAAGTCGGCCGCCGTGATGGCCTGGTCGCGGACGACCTTGCTCGGCAGGCGTTTTGGAAAACTGATGACGGCGGGCACGCGGATGCCTCCCTCGTAGAAGGTTCCCTTGTGGCCTCGCCACTTGCCGGTATTTCCGCCGCCGCCGTTGGCGCCGTAGTACGTGCCGGCGGGCAGCCCGCTGGCGTGGTCCTTGACACGAATCGTGGCGTTCTCGGCCGAGTGCCCGTTGTCGCTCATGAAGATGATGATCGTGTTGTCGCGCAGGCCCAGCTCATCGAGCTTCGCGATGACCTGTCCCATCCTGTCATCCGTGGTGGAAAGGATCTTCGCGTACGAGCGGCGCGGCATGGGCAGGTCCTTGTAGCGCTCGTCGAACTTCTTGTCGGCCTGTTCGGGATAGTGCGGCACGTTAAAGGCCAGGTACATGAACCACGGCCGGGCCTTGTTCTCGGCGAGGAACCGCTTGGCCTCGCGAACGCACAGGTCGGGGAAGTACTTGCCCTTCTCGAACACCTCCTTCGTGCCGCGGTAAAGGTCGTGATAGCCCCTGCCGTGGAGGAAGTAGTGATTGTAGTTGTCGATGAACCCATTGCGGATGCCGAAGAACTCATCGAAGCCCTGCTTGGTCGGCCCGTGGTCGAAGTGCGACCCCAAATGCCACTTGCCGAACAGGGCCGTGCGATAACCGCCCGCCTTCAGGGACTCGGCCAGCGTCACCTCATCCACGTTCATGTTCAGGCCCTTGGCTCCCTTTGCGTTGCCCTGCATCCAATTGTTAACGTTGGACCGCTGCGGGTGCCGACCGGTCATCAGCAGGGCTCTGGCCGGGCAGCACACCGTGTGGGCGTAGGCCTGGGTGAACCGCACGCCTTTGGCGGCCAGCGCGTCCATCGTGGGCGTGTACAGGTCCTTGGAGCCGTAGCAGTTGGCGTCCAGCGTGCCCTGGTCGTCGGTGAAGATCAGCAGGACGTTCGGCTTGTCCTTTTTCACTTCCTCCGCGCCGACCAGACCCCGCGGCGCCGCCAGAGCCACCGCACCCAAACCTATGGTTTTCAGAAAACCGCGTCTCGTCTGCCTGTCCGTATTCATGTTCATTCCTACTCCAGTCATGCAGCATCTTCTTGAGCTCGCCGGCCTTGGCGGGCATCCTGGCTCTCCGTTCACGCCAGCGAAGCTACGTCGGGCTTGCGGGCTGCGAGCGTCTCATCCAACTGCCCGACGGGCGTGGTCCTGGGGCAGCCGAGGATCTGTTCGGGATCGTCCCGGGCCTGCTCGGCGATTTCGATCATGGCCTCGATGAAAGCGTCCAGCGTCTCCTTCGATTCCGTCTCGGTCGGTTCTATCATCATCGCTTCGGGCACGGTCAGCGGGAAGTAGACGGTCATGGGATGAAAACCGCGATCGATCAGGGCCTTGGCGATGTTCAGCGCGCGGACCCCGCCGCCGGCCTGACGCGAGGCCGAGAAGACGCATTCGTGCATGCACAGGCGGTCGTAAGGCAACTCGTAGTGGTCCCTGAGCCGGGTGAGTATGTAGTTGGCGTTCAGCACCGCGTTTTGTGAGACGCGTGTGAGTCCCTCCCGCCCGAGCATCAGGATGTAGGCGTAGGCCCGCAGCACGATCGCGAAGTTTCCGTAGAACGGGGCGATGTACCCGATCGACCTGGGTCGCTCGTATTCGAGGTAGTAGGATCCGTCCGGCCGTTCGCAGACGACGGACGTGGGCAGGAAATCGACCAGTTTGGCGACGACCCCGACCGGTCCTGCGCCCGGACCGCCGCCACCGTGCGGGGTCGCGAACGTCTTGTGAAGGTTCAGGTGGACGATGTCGAAGCCTATTTCGCCCGGGCGGCATTGCCCGAGCAGCGCGTTGAGGTTGGCGCCGTCGTAGTACATCAGGCCGTCAACGCTGTGGACCAGGTCGGTGACCTCCCGGATCCGGCGGTTGAACAGCCCAAGCGTGTTGGGGCAGGTGAGCATCATGCCGGCCACACTGTCGTCCAGGGCGGCCTTCAGGGCGTCGACGTCGACCACGCCGTCGGAGTTGGAGGCCACGGTCTTGACGTCATACCCGGAGATCGCTGCGCTGGCGGGGTTCGTGCCGTGTGCGCTGTCGGGGATGAGAATGGTCGTCTTCCGGTTGCCCTTATACTTGTGATAGGCCGCGATGATCATCACTCCGGTAAGCTCGCCGTGCGCCCCCGCCAGCGGCTGCATCGTAAATGCGGCCATACCGCATATCTCCGACAGCAGCCGGTCCATCTCCTTGAGCACCGCCAGTGCGCCCTGGACCATGATCTCGCCCCCGGGAAGCTGGGGGATCAGCGGATGCAGATCGGCGAAGCCGGCCTGCCGGGATATGAGATCGGCGACCTTGGGGTTGTATTTCATCGTGCACGAGCCCAGCGGATAGAAGCCCGTATCGACCCCGTAGTTCCGCCGGCTCAGTTCGGTGAAATGCCGCACGACGTCCAGCTCGGACAGTTCGGGCAGTTCGGCCGGTGCGTCGCGCAGGAACTTTTGATCGATCGGTATCGCGGCCCCGGGGGTGCTGCCGGCGTTTCTGACGGCCCGGCGGCCGGGAATGGACTTGTCAAAGATAAGCTTCACAGGACCACCTCCAGGGCGTGGGCCAGGAAGTCGATCTCCTCCTTGGTCCTCTGCTCGGTCACGGCGACCAGGAGGCAGTTGTTCATCTCCGGGTAATACCTTCCCAGCGGGAATCCCGCGGCCAGGCCCCGGTTGAACAGCCCGCGAATGACCTTGTCCGCCGCTATCGGCAGGTTCAGGACAAACTCGTTGAAGTACCACCGGCCGGGGAATCGCATGGTGACCCCGGGCACTTTAACCAGCAGCGACCGGGCGTAGTCGGCCTTCCTGACGCAGACTTCGCCCAGTTCCTGCAGGCCCCGTTTGCCAAGCAGGCTCATGTACACCAGTGACGTCAGCGCGCAGAGCCCCTCGTTGGTGCAGATATTGCTGGTGGCCTTCTCGCGGCGGATGTGCTGTTCGCGGGCCTGGAGTGTCAGCACGAAGCCTTCCCGGCCTTGCGCGTCGACGGTCCGCCCGGCGATCCGCCCGGGCATCTTTCGGACGTATTTCATCCGCGTGGCCATGAAGCCGAGATACGGCCCGCCGAAGGAGACATCCATGCCGAGGCTCTGGCCTTCTCCGATAACGATGTCCGCATCCATCTGCCCCGGGGTCTTCAGCAGGCCAAGCGAAATCGGATAGCACGAAACGATCAGCAGGCCCCCGCGCCGGTGGACCAGGTCGGCGAGGTCCGTCATGTCATCCAGACAACCGAAGAAGTTCGGATTTTGCACTATAACCGCGGCCGTGTCGTCATCGATCTGTTCGGCGATCGCATCCCGGTCGGGCAGCCCCTCGTCGGACGGCGTTTCCAGCAGCGCAATACCGAGATTGCTCGTGTAGGACCGCACCATCTTCCGGTAGATGGGGCTGACAGTATCGTCGACGATCACCTTCCGCCGTCGGGTGATCCGCAGGGCCATCATTATCGCCTCGTAGACCGCCGTTCCGCCGTCGTAGAGCGAGGCATTGGCCGCTTCCATACCGGTCAGCCGGCAGATGGCCGACTGGTACTCATACATCGCCTGAAGCGTCCCCTGCGAGATCTCCGGCTGGTACGGCGTATAGGAAGTATAGAACTCGCTGCGCGAGACTATCGCACCCAGCGCCGCGGGAATGAAGTGGTCGTAGAATCCCCCGCCGAGGAAGCTGATCAGGCCGCTTGAATTGTGTTCGCCAAGGGCCGCGATCTTGGCGCGCACCTCCTGTTCGGTCAATCCCGGCGGGATGTTCAGTCCCTTGCACCGCAGTTCCGGCGGAATGTCGGCGAAAAGATCCTCGATGCTCTCGACGCCGATGGCGGCAAGCATCTGCTCCCGCTGCTCGTCTGTGTTGGCGATGAACGGCATCAGTCGCCCCCTTGGCCGGCCTGGAACTCCTCATATTGCGCCGCGTTCATTAACGAGTCCAACTGGCCCGGGTCGGACAACTCGATCCTGAAGATCCAACCCTTTCCGTATGGGTCGGAGTTGACCAGTCCCGGGGCGTCCGCCAGTTCGTTGTTCACTTCCGTGACCTTCCCACTGAGAGGCGCGAAGATGCTGACGGCCGCCTTGGCCGACTCGATGGCGCAGGCCTCATTGCCCTTGACAAGGTCTGCGCCGACGGCGGGGAGTTCGACGAACGTGACGTCGCCGATGGCGTTCTGGGCGTAGTCGCTTATGCCCACCGTGGCGATGTCGCCTTCTACGGCGGCCCACTCATGCTGATCGGTATAAGACAACTCATCAGGTATCATCCGGTATCTCCAATCTGAATTCCCGGGCGTCCCGGTGCGTCGCAACCGCGTGGCCCCAAGGTTCATTGTACGCAAACCGATGATTCACACAAGCCGGGATTCCGCCGCCGGGACCGGGTCTACAAAGGGGTGTCTGTTCTGCACGTGCCCTGACGATACAGCGGCTTTTCGCTGACTGTCACGGTCAGTTCGCACCGGCCGGTGTCCACCACGAGTTGGTTCGACGGCCCGGCCAGGTCCGCCGGGACGTATCCCATTCCTATGGACACCTCCAGGCTGGGCGAGAACGCGCCGCTTGTCACGGCGCCGACGGCCCGCCCGCTCGAGCGGATCTCGTTGCCCGCATTTGCGCGCCGGCGCGAACCGGAGCGGAAAGCGATGAGCCTGCGGGGTGGCCCGGACGCCGCTATCGCCCCCAGACGCACCGACCCAACGAAATCGCGGTCCGGCCGCGCGAACGCCGCCAGGCCCGCCTCGACGGGGTTGTGCTCGGCGCTCAGTTCGTGCCCGTAGAGCGGGTATCCCATCTCCAGGCGAAGTGAATCCCGCGCGCCAAGCCCGGCCGGTTCGACCTCCACGCGGGCGAGCAACTCATCGAAGATCGTCCGCAGGTCCGCCCCCGGGGCCATGATCTCGTATCCCAGCTCGCCTGTATAGCCCGTTCGGCTGATGACGCACGCCCGGCTGCAACACGTACAACGGGCGAGCCTGTAATAGCCCATCTGTGTCAGATCGACGTTCACCAGCGGCTGGAGCACACGCGCCGATTCCGGGCCCTGGAGGTCTATCTTGCCCCATCCGGCTGCGGACCGGTCCACAAGCTCCACCTCGCCGTCGAGGTGATCGGCCAGCCATTGATAGTCGCCGGCGGCGGGGCCGGCGTTGACCACGAGCAGAAACTCAGTGTCGTCCAGCCGCATGAGGATAGTATCGTCGATGACGCCGGCATCATCGTTGAGCAGGAAGCCGTACCGGCATACCCCGACGGGCAGTGCCTCGGCGTCCTGGGTCCCGATGCGGCTGAGCTGTTCGGCGGCGTCCGGCCCGCGCAGCAGGAACTGACCCATGTGGCTCGTGTCGAACACGACGGCCGAGGTCCGACAGTGCCTGTGCTCGCCCAGCACACCTTCATACTGAACGGGCAGCAGCCAGCCGGCGAAGTCGACCATTCGGCCGCCAAGCGATACGTGACGGTCGTACAGAACTGTTTTCGAACTCATGATAAGTTTCTTGCAAACAAGATCGGTGGGCCGGTGCGCCGGTCCGGCCGCTATCTCTTCTTGTATTGCGGATTCGGCGTGGGCATCTTTGCGCCGACCGCCTTGAGCCAGTCGTGCAGCATCTTCTTGAGCTCGCCGGCCTTGGCGGGCATCTTGGCGGCCAGGTCGTTCTTCTCGCCGATGTCATCCTTGAGATCGTACAGCTCCCAGTGATTGTCCTCGAAGAACTCCAGCAGCTTGAACTTTCCGGCCCGGACGGCGCAGGCGGGCCGGCCGCCCTGCGGCGAGTAGTGCGGATAGTGCCAGAAGATCGCCTTTCGCTGAAGCGACTTTCCACCTTTCAGCAGCGGGACCATGCTCACGCCGTCGACGTGCTGCTTGGGGCGAAGCTCCAGCGAAGCCATCTCCAGCATGGTCGGGTAGAAGTCCGTGCTGATTACCGGCTCGCCGCACGTGCTGCCGGGCTTGGTCACGCCCGGCCACTTCACGATCATCGGCTCGCGGATGCCGCCTTCGTAGACCCATCCCTTGCCCGCCCGCAGCGGCACGTTTGAGGTGGGCGCCCGGCCGCCACGAGACGTCGACAGCCCGCCGTTGTCGGACATGAAGATCACGACCGTCCTGTCGGCGAGCTTGAGCTCGTCGAGCTTGGCGAGTATTCGCCCAATGTTGCTGTCCATGCTCTCGACCATTGCGGCATAGGTCGCATGGTTCTGGACCTGCCGCGCCTTGAAATCGGCCTCCGGCAGATCGGGCTTGTCCTTGGGGGACTTCAGCTTGGCGGCCTTGGCGGCGTACTTGGCGATGAGCTTCTTCTTGCCCTGGATCGGCGTGTGCACGGTGTGGTAGGACTGGTACAGCAGGAAGGGCCGGTCCCTGTTGGTGTCGATGAACTTCAGCCCCTCGTCGGTGAGGCGGTCGGTGAGATACTGGCCCTTGGGCCCATCCTTCATTCTGGGATTGCCCCACGGGGCGAAGTACCCGCCCATGGGGCTGCCGGCCTGGCAGCCGGCGACGTTCACGTCGAAGCCCTGATGCTCGGGCCAGTACGGCTGGCCGCCGAGATGCCACTTGCCCACGAAGCCCGTCTTGTATCCGCCCGCCTTCAGCGCCTCGGCGAGCGTGACCTCCTCGAGCGGCAGCTGCTTGATGTACGGCGCGCCGATCAGCTTCTTCCTGATCCGCCCGGACAGCCAGTTCGTTAACCCTATGCGTGCAGGGTACTTACCCGCCATGATACTCGCCCGCGTCGGCGAGCAGACCGGACACGCCGCGTACGCGTCGGTGAATCGCATCCCGGCGGCTGCCAGCTTGTCCAGGTTTGGTGTCTCATAAAAAGTGCTGCCGTAACAGCCCAGGTCCGCCCACCCCAGATCGTCCGTGAGGATAAAGACGAAGTTTACCCTGTCCGCCGGCTTGTCCGCGCCGAGCAGAGCCTGCGGCACGACCAGGGCAGCCGCTCCGAAACCTATTGCTCTGAGAAAACCGCGACGATTCATAAACCTACTCCTTGGGCCGCCGGGTGGTCGCCTTCGCGTCGATCTTGCCTTCGGTCGAGAAGTCGTCGAAAGTCACGTGCCCGAAACCGCCTGTGGACTCATCGACCACACGGACGAACAGCTTGCGCCCCTTGAGCTTGCCCACGTTCCAGTTGACCCGGCGCATGTACTTGGTCTTGGGTCCGCCCGCGCTGAGCAGCGCCCGGCCGCTGTCGGCGTCACATAGTTCGACGCGCGTCTTGTCGCCCTCTCCGCCCCCGACCAGAAACGACATCTTCTTCCCGGTCAGCTCGAACACGGGCGACTCGATCACGCCGGTGTGCTTATCGGCCGCCGCAGCCGCCGTGGCCCCCAGCGTGCTCAAGAAGTACTTGCCCTGCTTGTTGATCCGCTCGCCCGTGCGGTAAGGTGATACGAGGTCGACCACGGGCTTCTCCAATTCACCCTCGACCACCTTCCATCCCTGCAGGTCGCCGGTCTCGAAGTCGAACCGGAGCCCCCCCACCGGATCGGGATGCTTGTAGACGATTTTTGCCGACTGGGGCTTGGCGGTGCGGCGCGGCGGGCGGCCGCCGCGTGTGGTCGGCGGGTTCGGCTCAAAGAACCTCGCTCCCTTACCTACGCGGTTGTAGTCGCCCAGGTCCTCGCGGGCCTTCTCCACCAGCTTCATCAGCTTGGCGACGATTTCCGGATGCTTGTCGGCTACGTCGTGCTTCTCGCTGATATCCGCATCGAGGTCGTACAACTGCGTTTTCGCAACGGCGTCGATCATCCTGCCGGACCAGCCCGTGCCTGGCGGCCTGGCCGGGCGAGGCGGGACGAGCTTCCACTTGCCGCGGCGCACGGCGTTGAGGCGGAGGTAGTTGTAGAAATAGAACGTATCGGTCGGGCTGTCGGCGGTTTTACCCATAATCAGGTCCGTGATGTCGTGGCCGTCGATGATCCGGTCGCCAGGCGCCTTCGTGCCGGCAAGTTTCGCGAAGGTCGGCAGCAGGTCCATGGTCGTGACGATCTCGTCGCAGACCTTTTTCGCGGGGATCTTTTTCCCCCAGCGCATGATGCACGGCACGCGCGGGCCGCCTTCCCATGCCGACATCTTCCACCCGCGCAGCGGATCGGCGCTGCCGCCGTAGTCGCCCAGGTGCTTCTCGATCCACGGGCCGTTGTCCGAGGTGAAGACCATCAGCGTGTTCTCGTCCAAGCCCAGATCCTTCAGCGTCTTGATGACCTGCCCAGCGCTCCAGTCGAGCTCTTCGATCACGTCGCCGTACAGGCCGCGCTTGGACCGGCCGCGGAACTCCTTCGACGCGCCCAGCGGCACGTGCGGCATGTTGTGCGAAAGGTACAGGAAGAACGGCCGGTCCTTGTTCTCGCGGATGAACTTGACGGCCTCCTTCGTGTAATCCTGCGTGAGTGAGTCCATGCCGGCCTGGTCGAGTGCAGGGACGAGTATCTTCCCGTCGCGCATGAGTTGCGTCTTGAACGACCTGGCCTCCACGGTTCGAGTGTAGCCGTTGTGTAGGGGCGTACCGAAGAAGTAGTCGAAGCCCTGGCCGTTCGGCATGAGCTTTGGGTCGTACTCTTCCCGGCGATTGCCCGCCAGGTGCCACTTGCCGATAATCGCCGTGGCGTATCCCGCTCCCTTGAGAACCTCCGCAACGGTGATCTCCTTGGGGTGCAGGATATTGTGCTGGTTCTTCTTGTTTGCCGGCTCGCCCACGCGGATCGGGTAGCACCCGGTCATCAGCGCCGCCCGCGAAGGCCCGCAAACCGGCTGGGCGTAGAAACTGGTGAACTTCATGCCGTCGGCGGCCATCCGGTCGAAATGCGGCGTCCGGATCAGCGGCGAGCCGAAACATCCCACGTCGTTGTAGCCATGGTCGTCGGTGAAGAAGATGATGAAGTTGGGCTTGGCGGGGCTGCGCGATCCGGCCTCGCCGTGCAGCCACCTGCCCGTCGCCAGCATCGCCGCACCCACGCCCGCAGCCCTGATGAACTCCCGTCGCTTCATGCCGTGTCCCTTTCGTTCGGTCGCTCCTACTTTACCTCATATTGCTCGAAGGCGAAACCGGCAGGCCTGACACTTGTAACCGCCTGCCTAAACGGGCATAATCGCGCCAGCGAGGTGAAGCAAATGGCAAGACTGCAGCGACGGTATTTCCTGAGAACGATGAGCCTTGGCGCCGCGGCCCTTGCCCTGCCGCGATGTCTCCAGGCCGAGGACAAAGCCGCACAAAAGCGGCCCAACATTCTGTACATCATGTCGGACGACCACGCGGCCCACGCGGTTGCTTCTTACGGCGGGCGCCTGGCGAAGGTCACGCCGACGGCAAACATCGACCGCCTGGCAACCGAAGGCATGCTGATGGAGAACGTGTTCTGCACGAACTCCATCTGCGTGCCCAGCCGCGCGACGATCCTGACCGGACAGTACAGCCAGACAAACGGCCTGCTGACGCTCAGCGGCGGCCTGAAGCCGGAAAAGCAATATCTGCCGCGGCTCATGAAACAGGCCGGCTACCTCACCGCCATGATCGGAAAGTGGCACCTGCGGTACGAGCCTGCCTTCGACTACTACAACGTTCTGCCCGGGCAAGGCAGCTACTTCAACCCGACCACCAAGGAAGCCGGTAAGCCCTGGGGGAAGAACTCCGCAAAGCACAAGGGCCATTGTTCGGACGTGCTCATGGATATTTGCCTGAAGTGGCTCAAGGGGCGCGACAAGACCAAGCCGTTCTTCCTGATGCATCACTTCAAGGCCCCTCACGACATGTTCCAGAACGCGCCGCGGTTCGACAAATTCCTGGCCGACGTCGACGTTCCCGAGCCTCCCAGCCTGTACGAGAACGGCAAGCACGGCTCGGTCGCCACGCGAGGCGAAAACGACAGCCAGATACACAAGCTCGGCACGTCCGTTTCCAAGCGGCACACGCGGCGCAACATGGGCAAGCACATGAGGGTCGATCCGAAGCTGCCCGACAAGGAATACACTCACCAGGCCTACCAGAGATATCTCAAGCGATACCTGCGATGCGTCAAGGGCGTCGATGAGAACGTCGGACGTCTGCTGGCGTATCTCAAGGAAGAAGGCATCCTCGACAATACCATCATCCTCTACACGTCCGACCAGGGCATGATGCTCGGCGAGCACGACTACATCGACAAGCGGTGGATGTATGAAGAGTCGCTGCGCATGCCGATGCTCGTTCGCCACCCAGCCACGATCGAGGCCGGCAGCCGCTCCGACGCCATCATCAACAACACGGACTTCGCCCCGACGATCCTCGACCTTGCCGGTGCGAAAGCTCCCGACTACATGCACGGCCGCAGCTTCGCGCCGATTCTCCGCGGCAAGACGCCCGCCGATTGGCGCAAGGCCACCTACTACCGCTACTGGATGCATCTGGCCCATCACGCCAATCCGGCGCACTTCGGCGCGCGGACGAAGGAGCACAAGCTGATCTTCTTCTACGGCACGAGCACCAACGGCCGCAATCCAACCCAGCCGGGCTGGGAGCTGTACGATCTGAAGAAGGACCCGCACGAGATGAACAACGTCTACAAGGACCCCAAATACGCACCGGTGATAAAGGAACTGAAGGCCGAAATGCTCCGCCTGCGAAAGAAGTTCAACGAGACGGATCAGAAGTATCCGGAGATCCGCAAGGTAATCGAGGAATACTGGGACAAGTAAGACCCAGCCGCCGCGAGCGGAGATTATCATCGTTCGACGAGAATGGGAGCAGAAATACACCATGCCCAAGACAATGGAACGCCGTGACTTCCTGAAAACGATGGCCTCCACGGCAACTGCATCGTTGTGCCTTGGTTCGGCCACAAGCAGCGCGGCCGAGAAAGCCCCCAAGCCCGACATCCTCCTGATCATGCCCGATCAAATGCGAGGAGACTGCCTCTCCATCCTCGCCCACCCCGCAGTCCGCACACCCCAACTCGACAAACTCGCCAAGCAAGGCGTGCTCTTCCGCCGGGCATACACCACTGTCGCATCCTGCATCCCCGCGCGCTACTCGTTGCTGACCGGCCTCTATCCCCAGACCAGCGGCGTGGTGGGCTTCCGGGCCAAGCCGTTCTCCACACCGACCCTGCCGGCACTGCTGGCCAAGGCCGGCTACGCCTCCGTGCTGGTCGGGCGAAACATGCACCAGGTTCGCGCCAGCAAGTCCTGCGGATACCAGAAGCGAATCCTCGGCTCCACCTACGTCGCCAACGATGACTATGACAAGTTCCTGAAGCGGTCGGCCCCGGAAACCGGCGGCATCAGAAAAGTTGTCGAGAATCTGGGCATCACCTACAACCACTGGCAGGCAAAACCGTGGCCGTTGGCGGACAATCTCCACCCCACCGCGTGGGCCGTCGCCCGGTCGCGAAAGGTCGTCGAGCAGACGGACCCGGACAAACCGCTCTTCCTGACAACCTCGTTTTACGCCCCACACCCGCCGCTTTTCCCGCCGAAGAAGTACTTCGACGCGTACCTCAAGCAAAAGCTGCCGCCGCCCGCGCACGGCGACTGGGTCGACTGGAAGGCCCTGTCGCCGAAGGGCAACCACAACGGCCACCGGATCCTGCTGGAAGGCGAAACCCTGCGCGACGCACAGGCCGGCTACTTCGGCCTCATCGAGCATATCGACGACCAGATCTCGTCACTCATCCGCGACTTCAAGACCCGCAGCGAGAAAGCCGGCCGCCCGTGGGTCGTCGCCTTCACCACCGACCACGGCGAGATGCTCGGCGACCACGGGTATTTCCGCAAGTGCGAGCCGTATGAGGGCTCGGCCAACATCCCGTTCATCTTCTGTGGTTCGCCCGCCCTGGGGTTCAAGGCCGGCCTGCGCATCAACCAACCGGTCTGCCTGGAAGACATCATGCCCACGCTGCTGGCGCTGGCCGGAACGAAAAGCCCCGCCCACGTTGACGGCGTGAACCTTGTGCCCACACTGCGCGGCCGCAAACAGCTCATTCGCGAATGGCTGCACTTCGAGCACGCGCCGTGCTACAGCCAGGAGCAGGCATACCACGCGCTGACCGACGGCCGCTTCAAGTACATCTGGCGCACCAAGGATGGCAGGGAGCATTTGTTCGACCTGGACAAGGACCCAACCGAGGAGCACGACCTGACGAAAGATGCGTCGCATCGCACCGCCCTGGAAGCATGGCGGGCGCGGCTCATCAAACGGTTGGCGAACAGGCCGGAAGGATTCTCAAAGGACGGCAAACTGGTCGCAGGCTGCCCTTATCGCCCGCTCAACAAGGGCACGCTGACCACAGCGGGAGGGACACCGTAATGAATGTCAGGCCCACACTGATCCTGCCGGCGGTCATCCTGGCTGCATTCGCGGCAACTGCCCTCGGCGCCGATCCCACCGGCCCCAAGCCGGCCCGAACGGGTCCGGCGGCCAAGAGTCCGATGCTGGCCAAAGCGCTGGCCGGGCCCATGGCGGGCGTGGAGGAGATTATCTTCGCCGCTCGCGGGCCGGGGCGGGACGGTCACTGGTATGCAAACTTCGGCCACTGGGTGACCGACGCCAATCGCATGCTGTATCGCGACGGCGGGCAGCTCTGCGCGCTGAACCTGCGGACGGGCAAGCTGCGCGTCCTGCTGGACGACCCGCGCGGCGGCGTCCGCGACCCGCAGCTCCACTACGACGCCAGGAAGATCCTCTTCTGTTATCGCAAGGCCGGCTCCAAGCACTACCACCTCTACGAGATCAACATCGACGGCAGCGGCCTCAAGCAGATCACCGACGGGCCACAGGACGACCTCGAGCCGATCTATCTGCCCGACGGCGACATCCTCTTCTGCTCCTCCCGGGTCAACCGTTTCGTGCAGTGCTGGTTCACGCAGGTCGCCGTGGTCCACCGCTGCGGGCCGGACGGAAAGAACGTCCGCATGCTCTCGGCCAACATCGAGCAGGACAACACACCCTGGATGCTCCCCGACGGGCGAGTGCTGTACATGCGGTGGGAATACGTGGACCGCAGCCGCGTGCGGTTCCACCACCTCTGGACGATGTACCCCGACGGCACGGGCCAGATGATCTATTACGGCAACATGCACCCGAGCACGGTGATGCTCGACGCCAAGCCAATCGGCAATACGGGCAAGGTGGTGGCCTCGTTCTCGCCGGGCCACGGGCGGTCAGAGCACATGGGGTTCGTCACGGTCGTGGACCCAGGCGCCGGGCCGGACGCCAAGTCCTCCGCCAGGCGAATCAGCAAGGACGCCAACTGGCGAGACCCCTACGCCTTCAGCGAAGACTGCTTCCTGGTTGCCCGCGGCAAGCAGATTTTCATCATGGACGGGCGAGGCCGCGCAGAGGTCATCCACACCGCCTCCGGCAAGGCCGCACGCCTCGAACTCCACGAGCCGCGCCCCATCCGCACGCGGCCTAGGGAGCGGCTTATCGCCGATCGAACCGACTGGTCCAAGCCGACGGGGCGCCTGATCCTCAGCGACGTAGCGCACGGCCGGAACATGGGCGGCGTCAAGCGGGGCGAAATCAAGAAGCTCCTGATCCTCGAGACCCTGCCCAAGCCGGTGAACTTCAGCGGCACGATGGAGCCGCTGAGCATGGGCGGGACCTTCACCCTGCCCCGTATCCTCGGCACGGTGCCGGTCGAGCCCGACGGGTCGGCCTACTTCGATGTCCCCGCGCTGCGCCCGGTGTTCTTCGTCGCCCTGGACAAAAACGGCATGTCCGTCAAACGGATGCAGAGCTTCGTCTCGGTCATGCCCGGCGAGACCACCAGCTGCATCGGCTGTCACGAGAAGCGAACAACCGCCGGCATCAACCGCAAGAAACTGGCGGCTATGGCCCGGCCGCCCAGCCGCATCGAGCCGGTCAAGGGCGTGCCCCAGGTGATCGACTTCCCCCGCGACGTCCAGCCGATCCTCGACAAGCACTGTGTCAAATGCCACAACTACACAAAGCACGCGGGCAACGTTGCGCTGACCGGTGACCGGGGCAAGATGTTCTCCCACGCGTACTTCAACCTGATGGCCCGCGGGCTGGTTGCCCACGGGCGCGACGCCAACGGCAACCTGCCTCCCCGCGCCATCGGCACCTCGGCCAGCCGCATGATGAAGAAGATCGACGGCTCGCACAACAAGGTGAAGGTCTCCGAACACGAGCGGACAATGATCCGAATGTGGATCGAGTCCGGAGCACAGTATCCGGGCACGTATGCCGCGCTGGGCACGGGAATGGTGAACGTCCGGATCGACGGCGGCGTCGCCAAGCGGCGATGCATCTCCTGCCACCGTAATATCGGCAAGGCAATCCGAGAGAAAGCCGACGCGTGGGATGCGGCGTATAACCTCACGCGGCCGGACAAGTCGCTGGTCGTGCTGGCCCCGCTGAGCAAGGCCGCCGGCGGACTGGACCTGTGCAGGCCCAAGGACAAGGCCGCCCGCCAGAAGGCCCCCCCCGTCTTCGCCGATAAGAAAGACGCCGACTACCTGAAACTGCTGGCCAACGTCGTCGCCGCCAAGAAGCAGCTCGACAAGATCAAACGCTTCGACATGCCCGGCTTCATCCCCAACGCCCACTACCTGCGCGAGATGAAAAGCTACGGCGCCCTGCCGGCGTCCTTCGACCCAGCGAAAGATCGCATCGACCCCTATCGCATCGACGAAGTCTATTGGCAATCCTTCTGGCACCGCCCGGCCATTGGTAGCCGGTAGTCAGTAGCCGGTAGCCGGTAGCCGGGACACAGCATGGTCCGCAACCCCAAGACCTGGCCGCGGCTTGAGAAATACGTCAAGGATGTCATCTCATCCTTCAAAGATGATTCCAGGGTATGGGTCTGGGATCTTTACAACGAGCCCACGAACAGCGGCTTGGGCAATGCCTCATTACCGCTGGTCGAAAAGGTGTTCAAGTGGGGCCGGGAGGTAAACCCTTCCCAGCCGCTGACGGTTGGCCAATGGCGCGGCAAGGGAAAGCTTTCCCAGATTGTCCTTCGAGAATCGGACGTCATTACCTTTCATCAGTACTCCAATGCGAGAAACCTCCAGGCAATCATCAACAACCTGAAGAAACACGGCCGGCCGGTGATTTGCACGGAATGGATGGCCCGCACGAAAGGCAGCCTGTTCAAGACACACCTTCCCATCTTCCTACGGGAGAAAGTTGGATGTATGCACTGGGGATTGGTGAACGGCAAGACACAGACCCACTACGCGTGGGGATCAAAGGCCGGTGCGCCGGAGCCGAAGGTCTGGTTTGTCGACCTGTACCGCAAGGACCATACTCCTTACGATCCGAAGGAGATAGAGATCCTCAAGCAGCACATTCGCTCGAGCAAGAAGCAGAAGCAGTAAGGAGTTCCCGGGGGCGGCGTACTTATCTCTTCCCCTTTCGCTTGGGGCCGTAGTGGGCACCTACCCCCCCTGGGGGCCCGAGGGCCTGCCCTTCTATTATATGGCCGAGCGAGCGGGGGGACTAAAATGTATTTGTGTGGAGTTGGCGCGGCCGGGGGGCTGCTGTATATTGCCAGTCCAGACGGCCGGCGTGGGGCCGGCCCGAGGCTGCCCGGCAAATATCGGGCATGAGTCTCGCTAACAGATAAACGGCAGTATCAGGAGAAACATCATGTGCAGGAACGGGTTGTGTGTGCTTAGTTTGGCATTGTGCGTGATTGTCATCGGCGGCTTGTGGGTGGCCGCCACCGCCGAAGAGAAGAAGACCGACGCGGTGGCCCTCGACAAGGACCCCAATCTCGTGGGATGGTGGAAGTTCGACGACGCCGACGGCACGACGGCGGCCGATTCGTCCAAGCACAAGCGAAAGGGCAGCCTTAAGGGCCTGTCCTTCGACAAGAACTCGGCCGCGGGCAAGACGGGCAAGGCGTTGAGTTTCGACGGCCGCGGCAGCGTCGAGATAACGGGCTACAAGGGCATCGCCGGCGGGAAGACCCGGACGGTTGCGGCGTGGATCAAGACCAAGCGTGGCAAGGGCACTATCGTGTCCTGGGGTGCGCGTGATATCGGCCAGATGTGGACTTACGGGCACTACAGGGGGCGGGTGGGCCTCACGCCGCACGGTGGGTACCTTTTCATTAACACCAAGACCGACGACGACAAGTGGCACCACGTGGCGATCGTGGTCGAGAAAGCCGACCGCCCGAATCTGCACGATGACGTTAAGCTCTACCTGGACGGCGAGGTGGCGGCTATCCATGACATCGGCCTGCTGGACCTCTGGCCCATCCAGACCGGCAAGGAATTTGATGTCACGATCGGCAAGGGTTTCAACGGCCTGATCGACGACCTGCGCATTTACGACCGCCCGCTTTCAATTGACGAAATCAAGGTGCTGTTCAGGCTTAAGAGCGACAAACCGCTGGCGAAATAGCAAACCAGACGACGCATACGCGAATCGAAGGAGAAGAATCATGGCGAACGAAAGAATCAGTCGGCGCGACTTCATGAGCGACAGTGCGAGGGTTGCCGCGGGTGTGGCCGCCGGCCTGAGCGCCGCCCGTGCCCTGGGCGCCAAAGCGGACGAGAAGAAGGTCGATACCTCCAAGATCCTCAACTACAACGAGAACATGGAGTACCGCCGGCAGGGCAAGACCAACCTCATGGTCTCGGCCGTCTGTCTCGGCGGGCACTCGCGCAGCAATCCAAAACTGCGCAAAGAAATCGTGAGCCGCTGCATCGACGCGGGCATCAACTACATCGACGCGTGCACGGCGGGCGAGGTGAACAGGGACGCCGAGGCCCTCAGGGGCCGGCGCGACAAGATGTATCTATCCCTGTCCCACTGCGGCAACGAGGTGCGAAATGCCAAATATCGCACCGCCAAGAAGCTGCTGGAGGTGCTGGACGGCGTGCTGAAGAACTCGAAGCAGGAGTACACGGACCTGTGGCGGATTACGTGCTACGAACCCGGCGGGCGCCACACGTTCAACACTGCCTGCGAGGTGGTCAAGGCTCTGGAGACGGCCAAGAAGCAGGGCAAGGCCCGCTTCATCGGCTTTTCCACGCACGACCGGCGCTGGATCAAGTTCATGATCGAGTACTTCCCGCAAATCGACGCGGTCTGTTTCCCGTTCACGACGATGACCAAGGCCGCCCCCAAGGACAGCGTGTTCCCCGCGCTGAAGAAGCAGGACGTGGGCGCGTTCGGGATAAAGCCCTTCGCGGCCGGGTCGCTGTTCACCAAGAGCAGCGAAGAAAACAATAAGCGCGCGCGGCTGGCCCTGAGATACATCCTGCGCACCAACACCGTGATTCCGATCCCCGGCCTCAACAGCATCGCGATGGTCGACAACGCCGTGAAGGCCGTCAAGGAGCGGCGCGAGCTCGATCTGAAGGAAAAGGCCCATCTCGACAAGGCCAACAAGGAGGCCTGGGCGAAGCTGCCGGCCAACTACCAATGGCTTAAGAACTGGGAGTATGTCTGATCGGCGACCGCGGAGCCATGGCAAGGGCGATACGCATGAGGCACCTTTCGGCTGGGCTTGTCCTGGCGGCGATGATGCTCACCGCCGGCGGCTGTGACGGCAAAGAGATCCGCCAGACGTCGCAGAAGGACGTGGGCGGGACAAAAGACGAGGCGCCCCTACTGCTGGATGATGAGCCTCTTCTGCTGGACGACGACCCGGGCTCCAGCGAGCACGCCCGCAAGGGCGCGGACAACAGCCGCTGCTTCGTCTGCCACATAAACTACGTGAAGGAAGATATTGCCGCCAAGCATGCCCTGGCCGACATCGGCTGCGCGAAATGCCACGGCGTCAGCGACGCCCACATCGACGATGAGTCGTGGGCCGAGGGCGGAAACGGCACGGCGCCGGATATCATGTACCCACGGCCCAAGATCAATCCGCTCTGCCTGGGCTGCCACAAGGCCGACAAGCTCAAGCCCAAGAAGCACAAGGAATTCCTCGCGGGCACGAGCAAGGAGAAATACTGCACCGACTGCCACGGCAAACACCGCCTTGCCAAGCGCAAGTGCAAGTGGAAATAGGCCCGTGGCGGCCCAGCAAGGAGACAAACATGGATCGGTCACTCTACATCCAATTGAGCCTGATGATGTTCCTGCAATTCGCTATTTGGGGCGCATGGGCGCCGGTTCTGGCGGCGCGCCTGCTGGGCCCGCTGAAGATGAGCGGCAAACAGACCGGATGGATCTACGGCACCTTGTTCCTGGGCTGCATCGTGGCGCCGCTGGTTGCTGGGCAGGTGGCCGACCGATGGGTGCCCACGCAGTTCTTCCTTGCGGGCGCACACCTTATCGGCGGCGTTCTGTTGCTGCTGGCGTCGCGGAAGCGCACGTTCTGGGGCCTGTTCGGCGTGATGGGGCTTTACGCGCTGTGCTATGCGTCGTCGCTGCCGCTGGTCAACTCGCTGATGTTCTCGAACCTGACGGATGCCAAGGCCCAGTCGCCCGGGATCTTCATCTGGGCGCCGATCGCGTGGGTACTGGTGGGCTGGCTCCTGACGATCATCCGGCGGTTGGGCAAGGGCGGCGGCGAAGGAAGCGACTGTCTCGTCCTGGCGGGCGTGTTGTCGCTGGTGATGGGCGCGTACTGCTTCTTCCTGCCGCACACCGCGCCTGCCGGGGGCAAGTGGCCTATCGTCGCGGCGTTGGAGATGTTCAAGAACAAGGACGTTCTGATCCTGCTGATCGTCTCGTTCGTCCTGGCTTCCCAGCTCCAGTTCTACTTCCTGGGCACGGCGCAGTACCTCGGTGACCTGGGCGTGCAGGATAAGAACATACCGGCGGTCATGACCATCGCGCAAGTTGCCCAGACGTTTGTGACGTTGTTCGCCCTGGTCTTTATTCTGACAAAGTTCGGGTTTGCCTGGGCCCTGGCTGCGGGCGTGCTGTCCTGGACGGTGATGTACATCGCCTATGCGACAACGCAGAAGTACCTCGTCATCGCCTCCATGGCGTTCCATGGTATTGCGTATGTCTTGTTCATCATCGTGGGGCAGATCTTCATGGACGAGATGGCGCCTAAAGGCGCGAAGGGCTCGGCCCAGGCCCTGATCTTTGTCGTCACGATGGGGTTCGGCCTCTTCCTGGGCACGCAGTTTACCGGCGTAATAATGGACGCGTTCAAGACGCCCGAGGGCAAGTTCCGCTGGCGCGCGATCTACCTCGTGCCCTGTGGGCTCACCCTGGCCTGTGCCATCGTGCTGATGGTATTGTTCCGAGGATAGCAGCAATGATCATAGGCGTTCCCAGAGAGATCAAGCCGGATGAGTATCGCGTCGGCATGTTGCCCGTCGGCGCCGAGCTGCTGACCGGGGACGGCCACACGGTTCTGGTTCAGCGAGGCGCGGGGCTGGCCAGCGGGTTCGCCGATGAGGCCTACGCCGCCGCCGGGGCCGAGCTCGTCGACTCGCCCGATGACGTCTACGCCCGCGCCGAGACCGTCATCAAGGTCAAGGAGCCACAGGACCAGGAGGTCCCCAGGCTTCGCAAGGACCAGATCATTTTCGGCTACTTTCACTTCGCCGCTTCGCGCGAGCTGACGGCCGCCTGCCTCGACGCGGGCATCATCGCCCTGGCCTATGAGACCCTGCAGGAACCCGGCGGCCGCCTGCCTTTGCTCACCCCCATGAGCGAGGTCGCCGGGAAGATGTCCATCCAGGAGGGGGCCAAGTACCTGGAGCGTCCCATGATGGGGCGCGGTATCCTTCTTGGCGGCGTGGCGGGCGTTCCCCCGGCCAACGTGCTGATTCTCGGCGGCGGGACGGTGGGCACCAGCGCCGCCCGCGTTGCCGCCGGCTTGGGCGCCAACGTCACCATTATGGATAAGAACCTCGACAGGCTCCGCCACCTCGACGAGGTCATGCCCGCCAACGTCACCACTATCTACAGCGATCCGCACGCCATAGACGAGTGCATAGCCCAGGCCGACCTCGTGATCGGGGCCGTGCTCCTTCCGGGCGCCCTGGCCCCTGTCCTGGTCAACCGCAAACAGGTGGCGAAGATGAAGAACGGCGCGGTGATCGTGGACGTCTGCGTCGATCAGGGCGGGTGCGTGGAGACTTCGCGGCCGACGACTCACAGCGAGCCGACCTTTGTGGTCGACGGCGTCGTCCACTACTGCGTGACCAACATGCCGGGTGCGGTCGGCAGGACCTCGACCCAGGCCCTCTGCAACGCAACGCTGGCCTACATGCTCGAGCTGGCCTCGCTCGGGATTGACGGGTTCGTCGCCGTCGACGCCGGCCACGCCGCCGCCGTTAACATGCGAGACGGCAAGCTGGTGAACGAAGCCGTCGCGGCCGCATTCCCCGACCTTCCGCACTAGCTGCGGCTGCAAGAATGCGCCGCTGCCTGCGTTTGTACCTATGGCAGCGGCCGGGCCGTCCGCTGCGGAAGGAGTTGCCATGAGGTGTTCAATTCTCGTTGTGCTGTGCACTGTTGCCGCCGCAGCCTTGCCCGCATCCGGCGAGGCCCGCAACTACACGGTGGTGGATACGGGCCAGAAGCGGTGCTTCAGCGACACCGGCCAGTTGCGGACACCGCCGAGCCCAGGCAAGCCGTTCTTCGGGCAGGATGCGTTCTACGAAGCCGCCCCGCCGCGATACCGCGACAACGGCAACGGGACGATCTCGGACCTGAACACCCGCCTGATGTGGCAGAAGACGCCGAACCTCAAGCAGAAGCAAACGTTCCGAGAGGCCGTCTCGCAGGCCAAGACCTTCCGCCTCGCCGGCCACACCGACTGGCGACTGCCCACCATCAAGGAGTTGTACTCGCTGATCGACTTCAACGGGTGTGTCCACGCACGCAAGCCCGTGCCCTACATCAACACGAAGTACTTCGATTTCGCGTTCGGCAATGAGAGCAAGGGTGAGCGAGCCATCGACGCCCAGTACTGGACAAGCACCGAGTACGTTGGGCTGACGATGCGCGACAACGCGACGGTCTTCGGCGTGAACTTCGCGGATGGGCGAATCAAGGGCTACCCGCGCGACGTCGGCCGCCGCGGCCAGGCGGCACGCCGGTTCGTCCGCTATGTCCGCGGCAATGCGAAATACGGCCGGAATCGGTTCGTCGACAACAAGGACGGCACGATCTCGGACCTGGCAACGGGCATGATGTGGGCCAAGGCCGACAGCTCCAAGGCGATGAACTGGCAGAAGGCCCTGGCCTACTGTGAGGACCTGAAGCTGGCCAGCCATGATGACTGGCGGCTGCCCAACGCCAAGGAGCTGCACACCATCGTGGACTACACCCGCGCGCCGGATGCGCGCGATCGCGCGAAGCGCGGCCCGGCAATCGACCCGATCTTCACGATGACGGACGGCAAGTCGTGGTTCTGGTCGAGCACGACGCACCTGGACGGGCCACAACTCGGGGCCCGGGCGGTCTACATTGCCTTCGGGCGCGGGTGGGGATTCATGCCCGATCGGAGGACAGGCACCAAGCGCAAGCTCAACGTGCACGGAGCCGGCGCCCAGCGCAGCGACCCCAAGAGCGGCGACCCGGCCGACTGGGCCGGCGGACACGGGCCGCAGGGCGACGAGATCCGCATCTTCAACTACGCACGCGCCGTGCGCAACATCGACGCCGACACGGTCAAGCTGGTGCGGCCGGACACGACGCCGCTGCCCCATTCACCCCGGCCCGGCCCCGGTCGCGACGGCCGGCGCCCGCCCCCCGGCGGCCGAAGACCACGACCACGCTGATCTATCGAGCCCGAAGGGCTCAAATTCGAAAGCCCGGGGCAACGCCCCGGGTTTGTGGTCCACCAACGTGGAGCCCTGAAAGGGCGATACAAGCGACGAGTCTCGTTTCCCAGAACTCACGATGCTTCATTTCAGCTTCCGCGGCCTTTCTGCTGGCGCACGGGCAGCTGTCTTTCACGCGGCGTTGCCGGGAAGATCGTGACCGACTTGATCCCGCTGACGCGCCGGGCAACGTCGCACAGTTGGTCGACCATCTTCCTTACCAGTAGCTGTCGGCCGTCGGTGCGCGCCCCGGCGTAGTCTTCGGCCACCGCCGCGATGACCAGTTCCAGCGTATCGCCCTCCCGCAGATAGACTATCACACCGACCAGCCGGTCGGGTCCGTCGGTTTTTTCGACCGCGTACAGCGTTTCCGGCTCCGGCGGAGAGTCGAACACCACGCGCAGGCAGTCATCCGACACTGAGACGTGGGCCATGCCGTACCGCTGTATCAGCAGCGGCAGATCCGCGCGAACCTTGTCCTGGTTCTGATTGAGGAACAGCAGCCGTTCAAGCTCTTCCCTGTAGCTTGGGCCCAGAATCGAGGTAAACGTTATCGTCGTCATGGTCTGCCGGCCCGGCGGGTATTTCACTCGTCCGGCCTGTCCCGGAGATGATAGGACGAAAAAGAAAAAGAGGACAGGCTACTTTTTCGGTCTCATAAAACGGGGCGGGCTGCTTTTTCACGGGGTGCGGGTGGAAAAAGTAGCCTGTCCCCTTTTCCTTTTCTCAATCCTTGGAGGTTTTCTGTGAATCGGGCCCCTTGGTGAGCCACGCCAGATTGAATCGGGCAACGGCTATGCTCTCGTAGAGTTTCTTCTTCCCTCGCTCGAAAAGCAGATAGACGTTGCCCTTCTTGTCGGCCGCCAGCGATGAATAGGCGCTGGGGCCTTCATATACCAGGCGTTTGGTCGGCCAGGTCTTGCCGCGGTCGAAGCTCGCCCACACCGTCATACGCACGCGCGTCTTGCCCGGGTTGTCCGGCGTGCTGAACAGCAGCACGTCCTTGCCCGCGGTTGTCTCCAGCGGCATGCGCACCAGCCCCGCGTTGCACCCGTAGCTGGGCTTGGTGCCGTACTTGAAGTAGAACGGCTCGCCCACCTCGTAGAGGTGATCGCTGACCCGCCAGTCCGTCCACATGTGCCCGCCGTCGTAGCTCCACGCGATGCGCCGCCGGTGGTCCACCGACATGTGCGATCGCGAATTGTAGTAGATGTGCCCGTTCGACATCTCCGCCAACGTTCCCTCGCCGGTCCCGCTTTGCACCGGCCCGCTGGTCTGCCAGGTCTTGCCGCCGTCGTCGCTGTAGATCGCCGTGTTGTAATTGTAGGGCCACCACTCCTGGGCGTTGTTGCCTTTGGGCGGTTGGATCCGCCCGGGCATGAGCAGCCTGCCCTTGTGCTTGCCGTAACGCAGCGTGATGCCCGACTCCGAGCAGCCCGTGCCCACCGGGATAGTGTCCGCCGCGCCGTGCCCGACCGCGTTGGACTTGATGGTGATCTTCTCTTTCTTCCAGGTCTTGCCGTGGTCGCGGCTTCGCCACAGGTAGCGGACGCTGACCACCATCACGTCACCGGTGTTGTCGTCCACGATCACGCTACCCGAGGAATCATTCCCAACTGTCTGGGTCTTCCCCCAGGTCTTGCCGGCGTCCTCACTGCGGCGCAGCAACCGGCCGGATTTTGCAAAGGCCAAGACGGACCCATCCGCACCCACCGTGATCTTGGGGCCGCGCACCGATTTGAACAGGTCCTGCACCTCGAAGACCGGCTCAGCCTTCTGGGCAGCCGGCTTTTCCCCAAGGCTCCGCCCGGCCGAAGCACACAGGACCACCATCCCCGCCGCCACCAACAGCAAAATAGTCATTCTTCTCATGTAGTCACTTCTACCTTTTCTTCATGCGCCCGTAATAAGGATACTTGGCGAAAGCGTCGCCTTTGCCCAGGACCCTGGGGTCGGCCGTTTCTTTCAGCTCCTTCATGAGCTGGGCTTTGAGCTTCTTCAGCGTGTCGGCATATTTGGCTTCGCCGGCCACGTTCTTCAACTGGTGCGGGTCCTTGCGCAGATCGTACAGCTCGTCAGCCGGTCTCTTGCCGAAGGACAGCTCGAACAGCGGCTTCACCTTGGGATCATCCCGGTGGCTGAGGAAATAGCTCTTGGTTGGGCTGCCGTCGATATCGGCATACGCCGTGCCGTGCATGCTGGTTGGCCCGCCGGCGGGCCAGTAGTCCGGCTTGAAATTGTGAATGTAGAGGAAGTCCTTGTTCCTGATGGCCCGCATGGGTGTGCCGTCCATATTGTCGGGCTGTCCGGGTGTATGGCGCTCCTTGCCGGTCAGCACGTGATCGCGGTTTGAATCCACCGTTCCCGATTTGTCGGATTTAAAGACGTTCATAAGGCTGCGCCCGGTCATCACGCCGAGAGGTTTGATCCCAGCCGCCTCCAGAAATGTCGGCGCGAAGTCGGCGAAGCTCACGAAATCCTCGACGACGCGGCCTTTTTTGATTTTGTCGCCCCACTGGACAGCCAATGGTTCATGCACTCCCAGATCGTAAAGGTTGCTCTTGCCCCGCGGGAATGGCCAGCCGTTGTCGCCGGTCACTACGACAAGGGTGTTATCCAGCTCGCCCGTCGCTTCGACAATCTTAAGCGCCTCGCCCAGTTCGCGGTCGAAGCGCTGGACCTCCCAATAGTAGTCACAGATATCGGTTCGGATCTCCGTGCTGTCGGGAAAGCACGGCGGCACCTGCACGTCGGTGAGCTTCATGCCGCTCTTGACCCCCGACTGCCACTTGTAACCGCGATGCGGGTCGCTGCTGCCAAACCAGAAGCAGAACGGCTTGTCCTTCGGCCGTTTCGCAAAGAACTCTTTGACGCTCCTGTAGTGTGTGCCGGCCTCCGGCCTCTTGCGGCTCCTGCCGGGGCCCCACGACTTGCGAAAAGAGCCCACGAAATAGCCCTCATCCTCCAGGATGTTCGGGTAGGTCTTGTGCTCCTTGGGCAGGCTGCTCCAGAGGTTGCCGCCCGGTCCGAGCCGCCAGTGATACTGGCCCGTGAGGATCGCATTTCTCGACGGCGTGCACGACGGGGAGGAGACAAAGGCATTCTTGAAAAGAATCCCCTTGGCGGCAACGCTCTTGAACGTCGGCGTCTTCACGACCTTGTCGCCGTAAAGAGGAGAATGAGGCCATCCCCAGTCATCCGCAATGGCAAAGAAGATGTTCGGCCGCTTCTTCGCAGGGGCATCCGCACTCAGGGCCCGTCGAGAAGAGATCATGGCAGTCACTCCCAATGCCGCATTCCTCAGAAAGCTGCGTCGTGTCGAGTTTGTATTCATCGCCTTGCCTCTTGCGTCCCCTGTTTTCCGTAGAGTTCCATGCGCCGCCGGGCTACTTCTTCCCCATGCATATCAGGTGGCCGTCCTCGGTTGCCAGGTACAGGCGGCCGCCCGCTGCAATCATGCCGTCGAAGGCAGGAACGCGGCCAAGCTTGTATTCCGCCACCTTCTTGCCGTCCGCCGCTGAGACAACCCACAGCCGCGCGCCCTTTCGTCCCTCGAATGCCGCCAAGGGATCATCGGCCGGGGCGACGTCAGGCGGGCCGGCAACGATCAGATGCTTACCCGCCAGCACCATCGCCCGGATGCGAACCGGGAGCATCTTCTGCCACTTCGCGGGCTGTTGCCGTACGTAGCCCGTGCCCTTCTCGACGCCGCGTCCGCCCCTGCGGTACTTGTCGGTGGCCGCCCCTTTCGGAAGCCAGTCGAGGGGCTTCTTGCCCCGTTCCAGAAATCCCGGCTGATTGTCATTGTCGTCGGCGAACAACAGATAGCCCTGTGCGGCCGGGTAGAAGACGGGGCTCCACTGGATCCGGCGATAGAAGTACTTCACCGCGTAGGTCGTGGTGTCGTCGAAGACGACCAGCTGCCCGGCCTTCGGCGAATGCTGGGCCATGTAGAACCCCGGCCACCGCTTGCTGTACATCCAGAAGATTCGATCGTAACCCGAGTCGTCCAGAAACCCGCCGGTGGCGACCAGATGGTTGGGGCCCATGTCAAGCTCGCCGAGGGAGCTTCCGCGCTTCGTCGCCAGGCGCTTCAGCTTGGCGTCGAACTTGATCCGCTGCATGTACAGATCCTTGCCGTCGCTGACGAGCAGATCCGGCAGCGCGCCTTCCATGGCAAACGGCGTGCCGACATCCTTCTTGATGTCCGGCCAGGGACCTTCCAGATGGTGACTGTGGAGAACCTTCCCGGTCTTGGCGTCCAGGGCGTAGACGATGATCCCACCGTCGAGAAAGCTCGACCGCCCGGCCGCAAAGTAAACCACGCCATTTTGCACGAGCACACTGCCCTGAACCGGCCAGACCGACTCGACTTGCTCGTACGACACCATCCGCTCGGGCCCCGGCGCGGCACGGAATCGCCACACCAGCGCGCCGTCGGTCGCGCGCAGGCAATACACCGAGCCATCCCGGCAGCCGAACAGCACCATGCCATCGTGCACCGTCGGCGCCGAGTCGATCCGCCCGCCGGCGGTGAAGCTCCAGACGTCCTTTCCGTCGGCAGCGTTCAGGCAGCGAATGCGATGGGCGTCTTTCTCCGCGAGCCAAAGGCGATCGCCGACCACCACCGGCGGCGATCCCTTGCAGGCCAGTTCGATCTCCCACTTCTTGCCCAGTTTGGTCGGCACGGCCGTCTTCGTCGAGCCGCTCCGCTGCCCGTCGCGCCGATACATCGGCCAGTCCTTCGATTGCGGATTTGCCGCTGTCACCTTGCCATACGCCGGGCCGCGGTGGAGATTGGCGGCTGTGGAGGGCTTGAGCTTGTCGACCAGATCGGCAGACAACGCAAGGTAGCCGTTGACCTTCACGCCCGGGTAACAGAAGCACTGGTCGCTCGGCGCGTAGAACAGCCCGTTGGCCGGCGTGGGGCCCGTGAAGCATGGGGCGCGGAGCCAGTCAACACGCATGTGATTGTCGCCTTCCACGTCCACGAACTCCGCCCCGCGCTTGGGCAGGATCAGGTAGCGCACCGTCGCCTTGCCGCGATGGCAGCGGTAATGGTGCCCGGGAGAGATCAGCTTGTCCACCGACACAGTCTTCTTAACCTCGCCGGTCTTAATGTCCCGCCCCGAAAAGGAGCCGCACCAGACGATCCCGTTCGTAACGAAGAGGTCCGTCGGCTGCGTGCACGCGCCCGCCCAGCCGCGCCTGCCGCCGTGCCTCCACAGGAACTTGCCCTTGTCCAGGGAAAGAGCCGTCAGGTAGAGACCGCCCTGGGAGGCTCTTCTCCTCTTCTTTGGCGGATCAGCCTTTTTCTCTTTCCCGCCCGCAGTCGCCTTCGCCTGCCCGTGGCCGTGGTAAAGCACAACGCCGTCGCTGATGACCAGCGTGCTGCCCCCGCCGACGGTCGAGGCGATGCGGTTGGGCGTCCGCCATATCTGCTTGCCGGTCCTCGCGTCGACGCAGACCAGATCTTCCATATCGTGGTAGATCACCCGCCCGCCCTGGGCGGACAGGGCGTACGGCACCACGCGGATGCCTTCTTTCCGCCAGAGCTGCTTGCCCGTCTTGACGTCAACGGCCGCAAGCGTGTCGTCCAGGGCGGCCTTGCTGAAGCGCGCGGTCGCCCCCACCGACCGCTTCTTCGTGATCTTCACGATCAGGACGCCGTCGGAAAGGATCATCTCGTCGGCGCCCTTTGTGCCTTCCAGGGCCTCGGTGAGAATCTCGCCGGTAGCCGCATCCAGCACCGAAACGGGCGAGGCGAGGAACTGGAGCGTGACGTAGACGCGGTCGCCGGCCGCGATCAGCCGCCGGGGTATCGTGTGATGAATGTTCCATCGGTTCCCGGTGCCCGTGCCGAACTTGGCCTGCCATTGCCGCATGGGCACCTTCCAGAGCAGCACGCCGTTGGCCGCGTCCCGCGCAACAAGCTTGCATCGCTGGGGCAGCTTCAGGAACACGCCGGTGGGTCCCTCGTCGAGAATGGTAAAGATACGCCCGCCCGCGGTGACGACGGCGCTGACGCTGCTGGGGAACTCGTGGCTGCGGGCCCATTTGGGCCCGGCCACCCATCGCAGACGCCTGGGAGGGCCGATCTGCCTGTCGTTTGCGACGGCGTTGCCGGTGGCGTCGTGGAGGAAGTGCGACCACTCGTCGATATCCGCGGGCCGCGGCTTGACTGTCTTCGTCCACTGTGGCACAGCCTTTCCTGGCTGTGCCTCCTTGACGTACGCCACGCCGTCCGGCGCGAGCACGCGGCGGACCTCATCCATCGTGACCTTGCCAAGGTCGCTGGCGACCAGCAGGTTCACCATGTCGCGAACGTACGGCAACTGTTTCCCGTCGAAATGATCGACCGAAACCTGGCCGTACGCCCCGAGCGACTGAATGTGCCGCCTCGCCTGATCAACCTTGCCCACATCGGTATCCAGGCCATGCACCAGATAGCGATCGTTCGCGCGCAGCGCTGCTGTCAACTTCCCGTCGCCGCAGCCGACGTGCACCACCAGCCCGCCCTTGACCCCGGTGGCCGCCAGGATCCGCTTGGCATCCGGATCGGCAGCCCGCCCCGCCGTCGCGGCTGCCGCCAGTACCACCACTCCCAACAGAATTTTGCCCGTACGTGTGCTGTTGCGTAGATTCATCGGATGTCTCCACTTAGTTGTCGCCGTGTACGCAAAGGACCAGCGGCGTCTACTTCTTGTCCTTGGCGGCGTCCTTCTTCTTGGCGGGCTTGCGGCGGGTGCCGGGCCAGGGCAGTACGTTTGTCCGCTCGCCGTACTTCTGCCACAGGTCCGACATTTTCTTGACGCGGTCGGGCTGTTTGTCGGCCAGGTCGTTCATCTCTGACCGGTCGGCCTCCATGTCGTACAGCTCCCACTTTCCGTTCCGCCGCCTGGCGACCAGCTTCCACTTGCCTACTCGCACCGCGCGGTTGCCCTCGTGCTCCCAGTAAAGCGCCTCACGCTCGATGGGCTTGTCGGCAAACGCGGGGACAAGGCTCTTGCCCTCCATGGGCTGGATCTTCTGGCCCTTGTACTCCTTGGGATACGTCGCCCCGGAAACGTCCACGCAGGTGGCCATGATGTCGATAAGGTGGCCCGGCTGGTGGCGCAGCTCGTTCTTGGCCTTGATGCCCTTCGGCCAGTGAGCCACCAGCGGAGTGGCGATGCCCCCCTCGTGCACGTAGTGCTTGTAGAGGCGGAACGGCGTGTCGGAGACGTTCGCCCACCCCTGGCCGTACCCGATGTAGGTATCGGCCGGACCGGGCAGCACGCCCGTGCCCTTGAGCATCGGCCAGCCGTCGCGCGTCTGGCGGGGAATCATCCCCGTCTGGAGCGCCTTGGGATCCATCGGTTTCAGCGTGGGCTTGTCGGCCCGTTTCTGGTTGCCGCCGCGCCCCATTCCCTCGGCGCACCCACCGTTGTCCTGGAAGAAAAGGATCAGCGTGTTGTCCAGTTGCCCCTTCTTCTTCAGGGCCTGGACGATCCGCCCTATCCCAGCGTCCATGTTGTCGACCATGGCCGCGTATACTTCCATGCCGACGGCTTCCCACTTTTTGTCTTTCACCTTGTCCCAGACGCCGGCCTGCGGTGAGAGCTTCCAGTGCTTCTCGATCACGCCGAGTTTCTTCATACGTTCGAAGCGGGCCTCTCGGATGGGCTTGTATCCGCCGTCGTACTTGCCCCTGTATTTTTCGATGTCCTTGGGCAGGGCGTGCATGGGCCAGTGGGCGGCGGTGTAGGCCACGTAGATGAAGAAGGGGTTGTCGCCCTTGTGCTCGTTGATGTAGCGGGCGGTGTGATCGCTGATGGCGTCGGTGTAGTAGTAGGTTCTGGGCTTGTACTGGGGGTCGGCGTACGGCGAGATCATCGTGTTGTCGCGGGTCAGGGTGTTGGGGTCGAAGAAGCTGCCCGCGCCGTGGATCGTGCCGTAGAAGCGGTCGAACCCGCGCTGGCACGGCCAGTTGAACTTCGGGCCGTCCGGGTTGATGTGCCGCGTCACGTGCCACTTGCCCGCCATGTACGTAGAGTAGCCCGCCGTCTTCATAACCTCGGCGATCGTCACGCAGCGTTTGTTCAGGTTGCCGCGGTAGCCGTCCAATCCCTTATCGTTCATCATGTGCCCCACGCCCGCCTGGTGCGGGTACAGGCCGGACATCAGCGACGCACGCGTCGGGCAGCACCGCGCCGTATTGTAAAACTGCGTGAACCGCAGGCCGTTTGCCGCCAGAGAGTCCACCGTCGGCGTCTTGATCTCGCTGCCGTAGCAGCCCATGTCCGAGTAGCCCATGTCGTCCGACATGATCACGATGATGTTCGGGCGTTTGGCGCCGGACTTTTCCGCAGCCCGCACAAACCGCGGCGCCGCCAGCGCCGCAGCGCCCAAGCCAATGCTCTTGAGAAAGTCCCGCCTGGTCTGATTGTGCATCGTTATGCTCCTTTGACTCGCGTTTTTTGCCGCTGAGAACGCAGAGTTTATTGGAATACAATAGTAGGGTGTGCAGCTTCGCTGCACACGAAATCTTTTGGCCTACGTGTGCAGCGAAGCTGCACACCCTACGGATCGTTTGGACGCCAGCGTTACGTGCCGGGCATGGTCCAGTCCTTGGGGGCCTTGAAGCCTCCCCGCCCCGCGCCATATTCCGGTAGGCCCTTTTCGCTGCGCCACGAGCGGAACTTTTTCAGCTCGCCGAGCAGCTCCGCCACGACCTTCGGATGTTTGGCCGACAGGTCGGTGGTCTCGTTGGGGTCCTCATTTATGCGAAACAGGTGCACCCGTGCCTTGCCGCCCTTCAATATGCCGAATCCAATGCGAACGAGCTTCCACTCATCGCTCATGACGGCCAGTCGCTCCTCCGTGCCGCTCTGGGCCCAGTACGAGAACCACAGTCGCTTGGCTGGCAGTGGCTTGCCAAGCATGGCGTCGTAGACGTCGAGACCGTCAAGCGGCTTGCCCTTGTGGGTCTTCTGGGCCGCGATCCGCATGAGCGTGGGCAGCACGTCGATGTATCCCATGGGCGCGGAGACCTTTCGCCCGCCCTTCAGGCCCCCTGCCGGCCAGCGGACGGCCGCCACCACGCGGACGCCGCCCTCGAACACCGTCTGCTTGCCGCCGCGCAGCGGCTTGTTGTCCGACCCGGGCCCGCCGCCGTTGTCGCTAAAGAACAACACGAACGTATTGTCGGCAACGCCTTTTTTATCCAGGGCGGCCAGGATCCGCCCGATGCCGTCATCCATGCAGGTGACCATCGCGGCGAACGCCTTTCGCCTGCGCGCGAGCTTCGGGTACTTGTCGAGATACTTCTGCGGCGCCTGAAGCGGCGAGTGCGGGGCGTTGTACGGCACGTAGGCGAAGAACGGCTCGCCAGCCGGGCTCTTGTTGATGAACTTGACGGCCTCGGCGGTGATCAGGTCGGTGGTGTAGCCCTCCTCGCGAGCGGGCTTGTGGCCGCGGTGCCAATCGAGCCGGCCTTCGCGCTGGTGCGTGAAATAGTCGATCGCGCCGTTGTAGCAGCCGTAGTAGTGCGTGAAGCCGCGGTTCAGCGGGTGGTACTTCACGTGGCAGTGGCCCAGGTGCCACTTGCCGAAGCACCCCCGCCTCTTGTAGCCGGCCCGCGCCAGCATCTGGGGGATGGTCTCCTCATCGTCCGGCAGGCCGTATTTGCGCCACGGCGGGATCACCGCGCGCATGATGCCGAACCGAATCGGCCACCGCCCGGTCATCAGGCCGGCACGCGTCGGCGAGCAGATCGGACACGCGTAGAAGCGGTCGAGCTGAACGCCCTGCTTAGCGAGGCGGTCGATGTTGGGCGTGCTGATCTCGCTGCCGTGAAAGCCTACGTCGTTCCATCCGAGATCGTCGGCCACGATTACGACAATGTTGGGCTTGTCGGCGGCTTTGGCCGCCCGAACCGTCCGCGGGATCGCCAGAGCCGCGGCCCCAAGCCCCACCGTCTTCAGTAATTCGCGTCGCGTGTTCATGCCGGCGCTCCCAATCCGCCCCGCCGCTGCGGTCACAGGCGAGTCACATAGACAAAATAGGCGCTGGTCAGAAAACCGCCGCCTCGTGGAGCGGCCGCCTTGCCGGAAATAATCTTACCCGCGTGCCTGTTGCCCGATGCGTCAGTCACCTCATCGCCCGACGCCTCGTCCAGTTTCCACCAGACGGCAGGGGTCTTCTTGACCGCTTCGTTCTTCATGACGGCCGCCACCTCGCCCGCCGTCAGGGCCTGCGAATAGATCCGAATGTCGTCCACCGTGCCGTCAAGAGCACGGTCTGCGCTGTCCCAGCCTCCGATCCGCAGCGGCGTGTCCAGGTTAATCGGCACGGGCTCGCCATGCCGGACGACGCCGCGCTTGCGCCCGTTGATATAGGCCGTGGCCGTCTTGGCCGAGGCGTCGTAGACCATAGCGATGTGTGTCCACTTGCCCACGAGCTTGCGGCCGTCAATCTTGGGGAATGTCACGCTGTCGGCCCCCGCCCCGTTCACGCAGAAATTCAGGCGGCCGTCCCCGAGGAACATGGTGTGCAGGTCGCCGCGGCTCCAGCCGTCACTGTGCAGCAGGACGTTATGGCCGTGTGGCAGGGCCTTGATCTTGACCCACATGGCCAGCGTCATCTTCTTAAAGGTCCCCAGGCCGGAGGCTTGGATGCACCCGCCGCTCAGGGCCAAGCCGCCGCCGCACTTCGCCTTCTTCACACGTTTGGCGCCGCGCTGTGAGGCCGGAGTCTTGCCGCGTTCGAACCAGGCCTCCATTCGCGTCTTGCCGGCCGGCAGCTTCACGCGGAAGTTCACCGCCAGGACCTCGCCCTTCTTGTTGGTCACGTAGTCGTCGGACGGCTTATCGACCTTGGCGGGAATGGACGTTTTCTTCTCGAACGATCCGATCCGCAGGCCTGCGGCGCCCGCGGGGATGGCGCGGCTCTGGTCGTGCTGGATCGCATAACGCAAGCTGGGGGAGAAGTAGGTCAGGCTCTTGAGGGCCTTGGGAGTTGGAACGGCCGCCGTGATCGGGCCATCGGCCTCCTTGGGGTACCGCCGCAGTGAAAGTTCATACTCGCCGGCCCGCTCTACGTTCAGTATCCAGTGCCCGTTTGCGGGGCTGGCCGCCAGAACCTGGTCGTGGTTCCAGATGTCCCGCCCGATGATGTCGTGCGTGGTGATCGTGGCGGGGTTTTCCTCGTCCGAGCCGATCGAGATCGGGTAGTCACGCTTGTAGCTGCCTGCGAGGCTGTCCCACCACTTGTCGAAATCGGCCCGCAGCTTTGCGGCTACGTCCGGGTGGTCCTTGATGACGTTCCGCTTCTGGCCGGGGTCCTTCTTGATATCGAAGAGTTCCTTGTTGTCGACCAGGCGCCAGCGGTCTGTCATCGCGCAACCCTTGCGCCACTTGACGGGGTTGGTGATTCGCTGGTTGTCCACGCAGATTGTGCGATCCGGCCAGCCCTTTGCGTCGCCCTTGGTAAGCGGCGCAAGGCTCATGCCGTCCAGCGGCGGGCCCTTGGGGCGCTTCAGGCCGCACATCTCCATCAGCGTCGGCAGCACGTCAATGCCGCCGGTCAGGTTCGCCACGTCGCGCCCCTTGTCCATCCCCCCCGCCGGCCAGTGGAGGAAGAACGGCACGCGGTGGCCACCGTCGTGGGGCGAGCCCTTGGCGCCGCGCATGTGGCTGTTGAACTTGCGCGACCCGCCCGACGTGCCGTTGTCCGTCATGAAGATAAGGATGGTGTTCTCGGCGATCCCAAGGTCCGCGAGCTTCTTTCGCAGGCGCCCGAGGTTGTCGTCGATGTTGGTGATCATCCCGTAGAACTCCATCAGCCCGGGCTGGAGCTTGCCGCGGTAGAGCTTCGCGTACTTTTCCGGCACGACGTAAGGCAGGTGTGGGGCGTTCGTTGGGATGTAGCAGAAGAACGGCTCCTTCTTGCCGGCCTCGATGAACTTGATCGCCCCGTCGAACCACACATCCGTGCAGTAGCCCTTGTACTTCTCCCACTTGCCGTTGTGGCAGTACGTGTCGTCGAAGTAGTTGTTGGCCCAGTAGTCCGGGATATTGCCGACCCCCCCACCGCCGTGGATGAGCACCTCCTCGAAGCCGCGGTCCTTCGGCCGGTACGGATAGTTGTCGCCCAGGTGCCACTTGCCGAAGATGCCGGTCCGGTAGCCGCCGGCCTTGAACACGTCGGCCATCGTGACCTCGTCGCGATGCAGCAGCGACCTGCCCTGCACGGTATGCCACACGCCGGTCCGCGAGGAATACCGCCCGGTCAAGAGCTGCGCGCGGGTCGGCGAGCAGCACGGCGAAACGTGGAAGTCCGTAAAGCGGATGCTCTCGGCGTGCAGCTTGTCCTGCTGAGGCGTGTGGATGAATTTGTTCCCGTGACAGCCCACGTCGCCGTAGCCCTGATCGTCGGTCAGGATGAAGACGACGTTGGGCTTGCTTGTGGCCGGGGCGCCAGACAGTCCCTTCGGCATGGCCATGACAGTAGCTCCAAATCCGATGGTCTTCAGAAAACCGCGCCGCGTGTTGTCCATCATGGCCTCATTGTATCCTCAAATGAAGGTCCCCCTCCCGAGAAATTGGCGGGTCCTTCCGGAAGCAGGCCCGTTTACGGACCTCAAGTTGGCCGCATCGACTTCTTGGTACGAGAAGCTTCCTCAAAAACGACCATGGACTAACCGCCGCCCGCTTTACTAAACTGCCCCAGAGGCTGCGTTTCAAAACATGCAAGGAACGGGCACGGCGGGCAAGGCCCGGCCAGTGAGGTGCAACCATGAAACAGATGACACGAAGGACATTCCTGCGACGTTCGGGAAGATCGATCACGGCGGCGGCGGCCGGGCAGATGGCCCTGACTGCCGCCAGCGCCCAGAATGTTAAAGGCGCCAACGGGCGAGTGAACCTCGCGATGATCGGCTGCGGCGGGCGCGGCCGCTACGTCACGCGCGGGCTCATCGAAAAGGGAGCGAACCTGACGTGGCTTTGCGATCTGCACCAGGGCCGGCTCGACCAAACCTGGAAGTTCCTCTCGCAGGTGCAGAAGGCCAAGCCCAAGCTGGTCAAGGACATGAAGCAGGTGCTCGACGCCAAGAACGTTGACGCCGTGGTAGTCTCGACTCCGGACCACTGGCACGCCCCGGCTACGATCCTGGCCTGTCAGGGGGGCAAGGACGTGTACGTCGAGAAGCCCCACGCCCACAACATCTGGGAAAGCACCAAGATGGTCGAGGCCGCCAGGAAGTACAAGTGCATCGTCCAGGTAGGCACGCAGAACCGCTCCGGGCCGTACAACCTCGCCGCCCTGGAGTACGTCAAGAGCGGCAAGCTCGGGAAGATCTGCCTCGTGAAGGTCTACAACATGAAAAGCGGCGGGCCGTACCGCATGGGCGATCCCGGCAAGTGCCCTGACGGCTTCGACTGGGACAAGTGGCTCGGCAAGACGCCGAAGAGGCCATACCACAGGAGAATCTTCGAGGGCGGCTGGCATCAGCTCTGGGATTTCAGCGGGGGTGACATGGCCGATGACGGCATCCACCAGCTCGACCTTGCGTTAATGCTGATGGGCGACCCGCCTGCGCCGAAGAGCGTACGCGGCCTGGGCGGGCGATACGCGCATCGCGGCGACGAGTCGCAGCGCCCGGATGTACAGGTGGTCAACTGGGACTTCGGCAGCTTCGTGATGACCTTCGACCTGACGGGCTACCCGCGGTACATGAAGAAGACCACCACCACCATTCGCCGCAAGGACGAGCTGCCGTACTGGACGCAGAACGCCACGCGCATCGAGCTGTACGGCTCTGAGTTGATGATGACGATCGGGCGGCACGGCGGCGGGTGGATCGTCCAGACCTCCAGCGGACGGATTGTGGAGAAGATGTACGGCCGCCCGGCGGACTTCCCGCACTACGAGAACTTCCTCGCGTGCGTCAAGAGCCGCAAGAAACCCAATGCCGCCGTCGCCATCGCCCACGCCGCCAACGCCGTGATGCACATGGGCAACATCGCGCATCGGGCCGGCAATGTATCCCTGACGTACGACGCCAAGGCCGGCACGTTCGACAACGACAAGGCGAACAAGCTCATCAAGGGCGAGTATCGAAAGGGCTACGAAATCCCCGAGCAGGTCTAAGCGCACCCGCGCGGCTTGTTGGCGCCAGCTTCGTCGGAGTGACGGCAATTGACGAGCAGCCTAAGGATCGCTCTTGCATAAGGAGAAACGGACATGAGATATGTGACAGTCAGCATGGCGTTGACGGTTGCGTTAGGTGGCACCTTCGCTTGCGAAAAGCCTTCCTCCCAAACGTCCAAGCCGTCCCAGACGCCCAAGCCGTCCCGTAGTGCCCATGAGATCGAAGAGCAGCCACTGGGGCTCATTCACGACCCCGTCCTGTCCCGCGCGATCAGCAAAGATAGCTGTCATCTGGCTTATGTGACAACCAAGGGCGCGAAGTTCCTTGTGGTCGTGGACGGCAAGCCCGCACCTGCGTATGACGCTATCGGCGAGGGAAGCTTGGTCTTCAGCCCAGATGGGAAGCGCCTGGCCTACACGGCCGAAAAGGGCAAGAAGTGGCTTGTGGTCGTCGACGGGCAAGCGGGGCCAGAGTATGACAGCATCAGGAAGGGAAGCCCAGTATTCAGCCCGGACGGGAAGCGCGTGGTGTACGCAGCCAGAAAGGGGAGCAAGTGGCTTGTGGTCGCGGACGGCCAGCGGGGGCGTGTGTATGACCGCATCGCTTGGTCAGGCCCCTTCTTCAGCCCGGATGGGAAGCGCGTCGGGTACGTAGCCGAGAAGGGCAACAAGAGCCTCGTAGTCGTCGATGGGAAGCCGGGGGGAGAGTATGACGGCATCGGCGAGGAAACGCTCATCTTCAGCCCGGACGGGAATCGCGTGGCGCATGTGGGCAGAAAGCGCAACAAGTGGCTTGTGGTCGTGGACGGCCAGCCGGGGCCAGAGTATGATGACATCGGGCCGGGAAGCCCCGTCTTCAGCCCGGATGGGAAGCGCGTGGCCTACGCGGCCCAAAAGGGCGCCAAGCAACTTGTGGTCGTGGACGGGAAGCCTGGGCCTGAGTATGACGGGACGGGCTACCCCGTTTTCAGCTCCGATGGGAAGCACGTGGCCTACGGGGCCGAAAAGGGCGCCAACTGGGTTCTGGTCGTGGACGGGAAGGCGGGGCCTGAGTACGACGGCATCGGTGAGGGCAACCCCGTCTTCAGCCCGGATGGGAAGCGAGTGGCGTACGCGGCCAGAAAGGGCAGTAAGTGGGTTATGGTCGTCGACGGGAAGGCTGGGCCAGAGTATGACGGGGCGGGCAGAGGCTCCATCTTCAGCCCGGATGGGAAGCGCGTGGCCTACGTGGCCCAAAAGGGCGCCAAGCAACTTGTGGTCGTGGACGGGAAGCCTGGGCCTGAGTATGACGGGACGGGCTCCCCCGTCTTCAGCCCGGATGGGAAGCGCGTGGCCTACGTGCCCGAAAAGGGCAACAAGTACCTTGTGGTCGTCGACGGCAAGAGAGGGCCAGAGTATGACGGGATCATGGAGGGAAGCCCCATCTTCAGCCCGGATGGGAAGCGCGTGGCCTACGTGGCCGAAAAGGGCAACAAGTACCTTGTGGTCGTCGACGGCAAGCCAGGGCCAGACTATGACGGGATCATGGAGGGAAGCCCCATCTTCAGCCCGGACGGGAAGCACGTGGCGTACGCGCCCCAAAAGGGCACGAAGCGCCTTGTGGTCGTGGACGGCAAGCCTGGCCCCGAGTATGACGACATGATCACGGGCGGGCCAACCTTCCATGCGGACGGCGTTGTGGAATATCTGGCCGTCAAGAAGGGAACCCTATACCGCGTGAAGCACGTTCCGGTACGCAAATAGCGGTAATTCCGGTGCTCGATGAACCGGCGCGGCGGGCGCCGGGTGAGATTAATCAAGGAGCTCTACAATGAACGCGACTGTATGCATGGCCGTCGTTGTCGCGGGTGTGCTGCTCGGGACCTCAGCTGCGATGGCGGCTGAGCCGAAAGCCGACCGGCGGCTCACGGTCACTCTCCGCACGCGCACGGCCGGCCCGGACGGCGCCTGGACGGTCAAGGAGACCAAGGCAACGTGGGACGCTACCAAGACCGCGGCGATCATCTGCGACATGTGGGACAAGCACTGGTGCAAGGGCGCGACGCGGCGCGTGGCGGAGATGGCCCCGCACATGAACGAGCTGCTACAGATCGCCCGCGAAAAGGGCGTGCTCGTAATCCACGCACCCAGCGCCTGCATGAAGGCCTACACGGACCACCCCGCCCGCAAGAGGGCGACGGGAGCGGCCAAGGCGTCCGACACGCCCAAGTTCCTCGGAAGGTGGGCTGCAAAGCTCGACACGGAGAAGGGCGCCACCTGGCCGATCGACCAGTCCGACGGCGGCTGCGACTGCCAGCCCAAGTGCAAACAGGGCGGCCCGTGGCGGAGCCAGATCGCGACTATCAAGATACACGACAGCGACGCCGTCACCGATTCCGGCGTCCACACGTGGAACCTGCTGAAGGCCCGCGGGATCGACAACGTCCTGGTAATGGGCGTGCACACCAACATGTGCGTAATCGGGCGGCCGTTCGGGCTGCGTAACCTGAAGCGGGCGGGCAAGAACGTGGTGCTCGTGCGCGACCAGACCGACACAATGTACAACTCGCGAAAGCGCCCGCTCGTGAACCATTTCCGCGGCACGGGCCTGATCGTGGAATACATCGAGAAGTACGTCTGCCCGACGACCACCTCAACGGACATTACGGGCGCCGCAGCGTTCAGCTTCAAGAACGACCCGCGCGGGCACGTGGTATTCCTGATCGCAGAGCGGGAGTACAAGACCCCCGTCACGCTGCCTGTGTTCGCCGACAAGCACCTCGAACCGAAAGACCTGCGATGCACGTTCGTCCGGGCTGCAGCCGACAGCGGCGACAGCAGGGGCGAGATGCCCGGCTTCGACGCCGTCAAGACGGCCGACCTGCTGTTTGTCAGCATGCGCCGCCGCGCACTGAAGCCCGCACAGCTCGATCTCATCCGCGCCCACCTGAAGGCGGGCAAGCCCCTGGTGGGCATCCGCACGGCCAGCCACGCGTTCGATGCCGGCGACAAGCGCCCCAAGGGCGGCGCCAACTGGAAGGAATTCGACGGTAAGGTCCTCGGCGGGAACTACCACGGGCACCACGGCAACAAGCACAAGACAAAGGTTACCCTCGCCGAGGGCGCCAAGGACCACGCGATCCTCCGCGGCGTGAAGGGCTACACCAGCCCGGGCTCGCTATACAAGACCCGCCCGCTGGCCAAGACCACCACGCCGCTGCTTATCGGCAACATCCCCGACGCCGAGGCCGAGCCGGTCGCCTGGACCAACACCTTCGGCAAGGCGCGAGTCTTCTACACGTCGCTTGGGCACCGGGGCGACTTCGAGGACCCCAACTTCGTCCGCATGCTGACCAACGCCGTGTTCTGGGCGATGAACAAACCCATACCGGATGAGCCGCCGAACCCGCCGCGACGCTCAAAGTAGACCGGCGGCGCAGAGGTTATGCCGCGGCGGGATTCCTGGAGACAGGCCATGAACAGATCGACTGCAGCCATCATTGCGGCCTGCACCTTCGCCGGCGGGGTCTTCGGCGCAGCATCGGTGGAGCATGCCGTGACGGAAAACGAAACTGAGATTCGAATCCAGACTCCACAGTTGGCCGCTGACGTCCGCAAGAAGGGCTACGTGTCCGGCGTGGCGGCTGGGAGCTTTGTCGACAAGAAGACTGGTTTTCGCGACGCCGGGTTCGGCCTGGATATCGTGGACTGGATCATGGAGCCCGGCAGCGACAAGGCATACCGCGATAAGCTCGACAAGGACCTGATCTACCGGTACGACAACCTCTATCACGGCAAGCGTGCCAAGCGGTCGATCGAGGGCCCGCAGATCTGCACCAAGGCGCGCGAGCTGAAACCGGTGGTCATCCCGGGCAAGGACTTTATCGCCGTCAAGCAGACGTTCAGATACCGCACGGCGGCTCCGGGCAAGAAGACCGGTTCGCTGTGGACACAAATCCTGGTGTTTCCGGCGGGCAAGCGCTACTTCCTTTCGATGGACCGGATCGACGCCGTCAACGACAGCGACGCAATGTTCCTTCGGATCGACATGCCGGGGCACATCAAGCACAAGAAGGGCGACACGTTCAGCGAGATCTACCTGAGCTACCACGGGCGCATCCAGCCAGGCGAGTTCCTGAAGGACTTCTCGCCGGATGGAAAGTTCAACTACCGCCGCGACCGCAACAAGCTCCCGCAGCGGTTCATCCGCGCTTATCGCCTGCGCGATCCGAAAACAGGCAAATCGGGCCCGTGGCTGGCGGGCATGACGCTCGAACCGTCCGTTGTCCACGAGGCCTGGTGCCACCAGCGCGGGTACATCTGCATGATCGAGGAGTTCGGCGGCCGGCCTATCAAGGCCGGTCAGTCCTTCAGTGCCGCCTTCATCGTGGGCTACTTCGACTCGATCGACCAAATGCACAGCGTCTACGATCGGTACAAGGGCCACACCCGCCTGCAGGTCACCAAGGACGGATGGAAGCTGAGCAAGTGATTCTGCCGATGCGGAAGACAACGCGCCCGGCCGGGCGCCGGCCGACAAACGCTCCTGCACAACGGGATATACATCAATGACTGCAAAAGAGACGACAGCAGACACCGCGTTCGAGCAGCTTGCCGAGCGGTACGTGGATGAGGTGACCGAGTTTTCGCCGGTCTGGGCCACGTGGCTGGGCGACCACCGCTACGACGACCGCCTCGACGAGGTGACCGTCGAGGCAAAGCAGCGAAAGGCCGAGTTCGCCCGCACGTTCCTGGACGCCCTGGATAGCATCGATGCCGGGCGGCTGAGCCGGGCAAACCAGGTCGATGCGGCAATGCTCACCCACAGCCTGCGGGCCCAGTTGTGGCACCACGAGGTGCTGCGTGAATGGACGTGGAATCCGATGGGCTACACGGGCCTGGCCGGCAACGCCGCTTACAGCCTGATGGCCCGGGACTTCGCGCCCCTGCCCGAGCGCCTCCGCAACGTCACAAGCCGACTGGAGCAGTTTCCCCGCCTGCTGACACAGGCCCGCGAGATTCTCGATCCGCCGCGCGTACCGAAGGTGCACGCCGAGACGGCCGTCAAGCAGAACCCGGGAATCCTCACCATCATCGACGGCATGATCGCCCCGCACCTGGAGGCACTCCCGCCGGCGGATCGCCCCCGGCTGACCGAGGCCATGGACACCGCCCGCTCCGCCGTCCAGGCGCATCAGCAGTGGCTCGAAAACGATCTGGTCCCGCAGGCGGCGGGGGATTTTCGCATCGGGCAGGAGCTTTACGACAAGAAGCTCGCATTCACACTGCAGAGCCCGCTGACGCGCCAGGAAATACGCCGCCAGGCCGAAAGCGAAATGACCCGCACCACCGACGAGATGTACGAGATCGCCGCAAAGCTCCACCGGCAGGAGCATCCCAGCGAGAAGCCGCCCCCGCGCCCGTCCCTCAAGTACAAGCAGCAGATCATCCAGGCGGCCCTGGAGATGGCCTACCGGGACACGCTTGACGCGGAGGACATCGTCGCGGGCGCGAAGCGGTCGCTAGCCAAGGCCGCCGAGTTCGTCCGCAAGAAAGCCCTGGTCACCATGCCGGACGATCCGGTCGACATCATCGTGATGCCGGAGTTTCGCCGGGGCACGAGCATGGCGTACTGCGACTCTCCGGGCCCGCTTGACGTCGGCCAGCAGACGTACTACGCCATCGCCCCACCTCCTGCGGACTGGACGGCCGAGCAGCTCCGCTCGTACCTGCGGGAGTACAACGTGCGGTCGCTGCACAACCTGACCGTTCACGAGGCGATGCCCGGGCACTTCCTCCAGCTCGTGCACTCCAACCGCTACCCGTCAACGCTGCGGGCAATGCTCGGCTCGGGCGTCTTCATAGAGGGGTGGGCCGTCTACGCCGAGCAAATGATGATCGACCAGGGGTTCCTCGAAGGCGACCCGCTCATGAGGCTCGTCTCCCTGAAGTGGGACCTGCGGAGTATCGCCAACGCGATAATCGATCAGGCCGTGCACACCGAGGGCATGACCAAGGACCAGGCCATATCCCTGATGATGGACGACACGTTCCAGGAGGAGCGAGAGGCCGCTGACAAGTGGACCCGCGTGCAGCTTACGTCAACGCAGCTTTCGACGTACTTCGTCGGCACGCTGGAGCACGCCGCCCTACGCCGCGACATCGAGGTCGCCTGGGACGAGCAGTTTGACCTGCGCAAATACCACGACACGGTCCTGTCCTTCGGGTCCCCGCCGACACAGTACGTCCGCGCCCTGATGCTGGACCTGCCGATCAGCCCGGCCCAGCCCCCCGGCTAGCTACTATTTGTCGCCCTTGGGCCGAGCGATGTCGACGTCCTTCTTTGCTTCTTCCAGCAGGGCCGTCCAGTCGGTTCGGCGCGTCCGCGCCAGTAACTGCGGGCGGTATAGGCCCGAGGCGACCTCGGCGTAGCGCCGCCAGTGGCCCGCCGCGTCGGTCAGGTGCTTCACGGCTTCGCCCTGCCGCGCCTTGTCCTTCCCCACGCGGAACGTCTGCAGCGCCACCGCCCCGCGAATCTTGGCGGCGTAGTACCGGCCGAGCCGGCTCATCGCTTCGATGTCGCCCAGCGTGCGGCGAAGCTCCTTGCCCGGCTTGGAAACCTTGGCACGCACGGCGGCCAGCGCCTTATCGGCCGCGGCCGCGTGGGCGTCCAGCCGATCCGCCACCTCCAGCGGCCCCGTGCCGCCGACGGCCTGCTTTTTCCGCCGCCGCTCAACGTAGTCCCGGATAGAAACCAGGCCGCTGCCTTCCATAGTGCCGCAGGAGATGAAGTCGTTTACCGTGTGAAAGCCTTTTCCACTGTCCGAACAGATCTCCACCGCCCACATGAAGTCCCAGTTGCACCAGTGGAAACGATTAACCTGCGGGATAATCTTCGAGGCCGCCTGCCACGCGTCGTACAGCGGGCCGGCCGGGGCCTCGGGAAGCCGCGCGGCCAGCACCTTCTCGAAAAACGCCCGATCGAGTTTCGGGTCGTAGCCCAGGCGCCCCCAGAGCATGAAGCTGTACCAGTGCTTGCGGATCTCCAGTTGCCGCGGCGTGTCGGGCTCGGTGCTGGTGTGCTCGCGGGCCCAGACGTAGCCGTCGGAGCCCATATGGTAGCCCGCGGTCAGCTCCTTCGGCGGCAGGTTCTTCAGGAACGCCCGCACGAAGTCCGGGTCGCCCCAGCGGAAGTTGAAGATGTCGTCGTTGCGTAAGTTCCACCAGCAGCTGAGCTTGTGCCGTTTGAGGTCTTGAACGAGCTTGTCGGCGAAGGGGGGCCTGGTGGACGAGTACATGTGAGCCCGGGCGTACTTGAAGCTCAACTCGAAGCGGTCCGGGTACTTGGCGCCGAAGTCGTCGACGATCGCCCCCACGCCGCTTTGCCAGTAGCGGTGTATGAAGGGCACGCTGCGCCCGGGGAGCAGCTTCTTTGCGTCCAGAACACCCTCGCCGTAGGCCCGCCAGAGCCACTTCTCCTTGGCGAACTCGTCCTTGCGGTGGCGCATCCTCTCGCCCGCCGTCAGGCCCAGGCCCGCCAGCAGCGGGTAGGTCCGGATCGTCTCGCGGACGCACTGGCGGAGATAGCCAATCGTCTTGGGGTTGTCCTGGGCGTGTGTTATGCCGTACTTGCCCTCGGCGCCGTTGACGTAGACGTTCCAGGTGATAAAGTAGACGCCGATCCCCCGATCCCGGGCGTGCTTCATCACGCGACGCCAGAAGGCGATCTTCTTGTCGATGGCGATCTTCTTAACGACCTTGAAGTTCTCCGGCTGCCAGTACTGGCGGTTCCAGTCACGGCCGGTGCGGCGGTCGGGCTTGAGCTTCGAGACGCAGACGTCGTCCAGGGCCACCTCGGGGTAGTCCGGCAGCCTGACAATCGACGGGAACGGATGCGGGTTCCAGAGCGTCAGCGTGTTGTAGCGGTGGCGGGCCATGTCGTCGAGAAACTCGCGCCAGAAGTCGAAGTTCCACATCTCGATGATGTTCTTCTGGGCCGCGTCGCCCGTGTCGTCGTAGCTCGGCGTGCGGGCGTCCAGGGGGATGTTGAACTTGATGCCGCGGCGTGCGATGGCCGGCGCGGTAGTTTTCTCGGCGATCGCCGACAGCGACTCATGGAGGCGGACCTGCTCTGCCAGATCCAGGCCGCCGTACATCGCCCCGGCCGCCTCGCCGCCGACCGCCCAGTATGTCACGATGCCCTTCTGTGACGTCTTGCGGATGGCGTAGCCCTGTGGGGTGAGCTTCCCCGCGGCCTTGCCGCCCGCCTGCTTGAGCAGGCGCGCGACCTCCGGCCCGGCTACCGCGATCACGAAACGGACAGGCGCCTTGGACTTGGGCAGATCCGCGAGCGGCGATTCGGCAACGGTGAACCTGGTCTCCAGGGCCTTCCGCAGGTCACCCGCCGCAAAGACCGCCGGCGCCGCCGGGTCGCGGAAGACAGCGGCCATCTTGGCCGAAGCCACCGAGGGGCAAGACGCAACCGCCCACAAACCGACCAGCCACACAGCCATATGCTTGATCATGCCCTTCTCCCGCAATGCGTCAGGTGACAACCTTGATTCCGTACAACTGCGCGAACCGGTGAAGCCGTCTTGCGTAGTCGCCATAGAACAGCACGTTGTGATGCCCCTTGACGTCGCAGGCATCTTCCAGCTCGTTGATGGTGATCTCGACGTTGGTTCGGCAGCCCCCCACCGGCGGCATGGAGTGAGACTTGACGACCTTGCCCGAGTAGACGTACATCACCGGCGCCTTGCCCGGCTCGTAGTGCGCCATGGTGACGTCCTCGCCCTCGCGCCACAGCACCTGCGGCACGCAGGTTGGGTCGTTGGTGTGAGCAAAGCTCCTGAGCAGATGGGGCTGCTGCGGCCCGGCCGTGCCCAACAGCTTCGAGGCGGATGTGCAGTGCGAGGCGAAGTAATGGTTGGCCTCGGTCTCGAAAGCGGGGTTGTGCTGGAAGCCCGGACGGTCGAACAGGTGCTGAACGAGCATCAGCGTCAGCGTCGCGCTCAGGTCGTTCTCGCAGCCGGCGGCGATTCCCTCATCCCGCAGCGTCATGAAGCTCATGCAGGGCTGCAGCTCACCGCGCCGCAGGCAGTCCATCGTGACCGCGTCGCCCTTCTCCACCTGAAGGATCCGCTTGAGGGCGAAATGAACCCTCGCGGCCGCCAGGATTTCCCCCTTGGCCGGCTCGAGCACCTTCTTGGCGTTGTCGCGGAAGCTTTGGGCGAGTTTCTTCACGGCGTCGGTGACTTCGGTACGTTGGTACTCCTCGGTGAACCGTTTCAGGGGAATGACGCGAACCTTGGTCCCCAGATGCGGCACGGCGGCCTCTCGGGGCTCGCGCGAGCCGGCAATGCTGATGATCCGGCTTTCCAGCATCTGCCTTTTCGTCCGGATCATCCTCATGCCGTACTCGACGGCGTCGAGATTATCCAGCGACTGGATCATGTAGATACCGGGCCTCTTGTACCGGCTGATCGACCCGTGCTTCACGCCCAGGCACGAGAAAATGACGGTCGGGATCTTCACTTCCTTGAGGATCCGGTCCATCTGCGCGAAATGGCTGTGCTTGAAGGGAATCAGCAGCAGCCCGTCAGGTTTCGATTGCTTCACGTCGTTGATGAACTTCGCGACGCTGGCGCCCGAGTTGAGGGGCTGGTCGTCCATACCGATGCGCATGGGGAGCTTCTTCTCGATCTGCCGGAGCCGGGCCGTGTACTGCTTCTGCCGCCCCTCCGCATTGAAGTCGTTTCCAGGCCAGCTCCACCACTTGCCCTTCAGCGACCTGGACGGCGGATAGATGAAGGCTCCGCGAACCGTGGCGGGTGTCTTCTTGTTCGCGGGCGTTTCTTCTGCCGCCTCGGCCGCCGATGAACGAACCGACGCCAGCGCGATCGTTCCGGCCGCCACGCCCATCGTCGCCAGGAAGTCACGCCGGCAGCAGCACAACCCGTCTTCCGAATGCTCGTGTTCCACAGTCTGTTCTCCTTGCAATGGTGATCGTTCGCAACGGTCGATTGTAACAGATTCGCCAATCGGCAAGCAACGCGAAGGAAACGATAACGGCCTCAGCGTTGGCGGGCGCGGCGGAGCCGGGAGATCACACTTCCAAAGCGCCCACGCGCCCAGTAACGTGGTACGTCCATCCAGCTTGCGTGAAAGGAGCCAACTTGAAAATGTCACGATCACTGCTGATAACAGCCGTCATGTGCTTCGCGGCGGCCGTCGTGTGCGAAGGCGCCGAGCCGTCCCCCGATCAATCGCCCCTGGATAAATATAACGTCGTGTGGGAGACCCCGAGCAAGGACCACAACGGATCGATGCCCATCGGCAACGGCGAGACGGGCCTGAACGTGTGGGTCGAGCCGGGCGGCGACCTGGTGTTCCTCATCAGCCGCACCGACAGCTGGGACGAGAACGAGCGCCTCTGCAAGCTCGGGCGCGTGCGGATCACGTTTGAGCCGAGCCTGACGAGCGGTAAGTTTCGCCAGACGCTGCACTTGCAAGAGGGCGAGATTCGGATCGTCGGCGGCTCGGGCGACTCTGCCGTCTGCATCCGCATCTGGGTCGACGCCAATCGCCAGGTCATCCACGTGGAGGCGGACAGCAAGAAGGACTTTCAGATGAAGGTCGCCCTGGAGACGTGGCGAGACGCAAAGCGCGAAATCAGCGGCAAGGAGGCCCACGGGATCCACGGGTTCCGCGGAGCGAAGATCGTCCATCCCGACAAGGTGCTGGGCGGGCAGAAGGACCGCATCGTCTGGTATCACCGCAACCCGGTCTCGCCGTGGAAGGGCACGCTGGAGCTTCAGTACCTCCAGGATGCGATCAAGATCGGGACGGACCCGCTGCTGCACCGCACGTTCGGCGGCGTAATGCGCGGCCAGGGCCTGGTCGGCGCCGGCGACAAGACGCTCAAGAGCGCCAAGCCGGGCAAGCGGTTCGAGGTCTCGATCCAGACCGAAACCCTCGCGCCCGCGACGGAGGCCCAGTGGCTGGCCGCGGTCGAAAAGAGCATCGCCGAGGCGGACCGCGCGGGGCTCGACAAGGCCCGCGCCGCCCACGGCAAATGGTGGAGCAACTTCTGGAATCGCAGTTGGGTCCGCGTCACGGGCAACGAGGCGGCCGAGGCGGTCTCGCGCGCGTACATCCTCCAGCGCTGGATCAACGCGGGCGGCGGGCGCGGGCGGTTCCCCATCAAGTTCAACGGCGCGATTTTCACGGTCAACACTCGCTTCGATCCCGACTATCGCCAATGGGGCGGGTGCTACTGGTTCCAGAACACGCGCCTGCCGTACTGGCCCATGCTCGCCTCGGGCGACTACGACCTGATGCGCCCGCTGTTTCGCATGTTCCTCGATGCGATCCCGCTGGCGAAGATACGCACGAAGGTCTACTTCGGCCACGAGGGCGTGTTCTTTCCCGAGACCATGTCGTTCTGGGGAACCTACGACAACGGAGGGCACGGCTGGGGATGGCGAACCGGCAAGAAGCCCGGCACGCCGGTTGCCAACTCGTACATCCGCTTCCACTACAGCGGCACGCCGGAGCTGCTGGCGATGATCATCGACTACTACGCGCACACCCGCGATGCGGAGTTCCTCAAGAACCAGATGCTGCCGATCGCGGATGAATACCTGCTCTGGTGGGACGAGCACTGGCCGCGCGGGGCCAAGGGCAAGCTGAAGATGTATCCGTCCTACGCGTGCGAGACGTACTGCAACGTGACGAACCCCACTCCCGACGTAGCCGGCCTGATGTGGGACCTCGATGAGCTACTGAAGCTTTCGGACGATGAGATCGGCGCGGAGCGGCGCGCCCGCTGGAAGAAGTTCCGCGGCCATATCCCGCCGATCCCGATGCGCACCGCCGGCGGCAAGAAGATAATCGCGTCGGCCGAGGGCAAGCTGCCCGGACGCCACAATTCCGAAAACCCCGAACTGTATGCGATCTTCCCGTTTCGGATTTACGGCGTTGGTAAGCCGGACCTTGAGCTCGCCCGCGATACTTTCGCCGCGCGATCGGTCAAGGGCAACCACGGCTGGCGGCAGGACGACACCCAGGCTGCCTTTCTCGGCTTGGCGAAGACCGCGGCCGGGTATGTTTCCGGGCGGGCGAAGAACAAGCACAAGGGCAGCCGCTTCCCGGCGTTCTGGGGCCCGAACTTCGACTGGATACCCGACCAGACCCACGGCGGCAACCTGATGATGGCCCTGCAGACGATGCTGCTGCAAGCCGACGGTGGAAAGATCCGCGTGCTGCCGGCCTGGCCAAAGGACTGGGACGTCGACTTTAAGCTCTGCGCGCCCCAGAAGACCACGGTCGAAGGGACGGTCCGGGCCGGCAAGCTCGTGAGCGTGAAGGTCCAGCCGGAATCCCGCAAGAAAGACCTGGTCGTAATGCAGCCTCAGTAAACGGAATCGAGAGTGCGACCGGCGCTGCGTCCTCTGCGCCTCTGCGGCGAATACGACGGGCTACCGGCTACGGGCTCCTGGCTACTTCGGTTGCGCCCGCCCGAGGCGCGGGGCTTCCGGAAGCCACACGGCCATCTCGCCGCCGGAGCGGTTGTCCCAGACATAATACGGAATAGCCAATAGATCGACCTGCTTGAGCCGATCGGAACCGGCCGTCCGGGCGTTGGCCTTGCCGGTCAGCACGGTCACGCCGCCGAGAAGATCGCCGCGATGTTCCGCCTTCAACACTACATCCGGCCCGAGAACCAGGTGCCGCACCTGCCCGTCGTTGTCAGCGGCTTCAACGCAATAGACAATCGGCCCGCGCTGCAGGGCGATGCGATCCTTATCGGCCTTGATGTTCGGATGGGCGCGGATCCGCCGAATCGGCATGGGCAGGTTCAGCTCCACGCGGTCGCCCGAGGTCCACTTGCGTTTGATCCGGCGGTATCCCTTGTCAAGCTTGCCCATGTCGGCCGGCTGCCCGTTGATCTTGAGCGTGGGTTTCGCATCGTCCTTCTTGGCTGCGGCCACACGATAGAGCCCACCCGGCGTTTGCTTTTCGCGGGACCAACCCGGGATTCGCAAACAAAGATCGAAGGTCTGCGGGCGGGGCGTTTCCACCGTGAGCACCACGCGGCCGTCCCAGGGATAGCGGGTCTGCTGCTTGAGCGTTACGGCGCCTGTCTTGAGCGGCACCTTCGCGGTTCCGCCGACGTAAAGGTTCACATAGATGTTGGTCTCGTCGTGGGCGTAGACGAATCTGCCGAGCTTTGGATAGACGCGGACCACGTTGCTGGGGCAGCAGGCACAGCCGTACCAGGGGCGCCGGCGATATTTGCCGCTCGCGGCCAGGCGGTTCTGGTAGAAGAACTTCGTGCCAGAAAGGCTTAGGCCCGAGAGGAACGCATTGTACAACGCCCGCTCCATGACGTCGGCGTACTCGGCGTCCGGCTCGATAAGCAGCATGCGATGGGCGAAGAAGATCAGGCCGATCTGGGCGCAGGTCTCGGCATAGGCCGTCTCGTTGGGCAGATGGTAGTCACCTGAGAAGGCCTCGCCGCGGCCGGTCGCGCCGACGCCGCCGGTGACGTACATCTTTCGGTGCGTGGTGCTTTCCCACAGCCGCCGGCATGCGGCAAGCAGCTCGTCATCGCCGGTTTCGACGTAGAGATCGGCCATGCCGATGCAGTTGTACATCGCCCGAACGGCGTGGCCGACGATTTCGCTCTGCTTGCGGACGGGCTTGTGGTCCTGGGAATACGCCCCGTAGAGCTTATGCCCCTTGGCGTTGCCGCGCTGGTCGATAAAGAACTGGGCCAGCTTGAGATAGCGCTTCTCGCCCGTTGCGCGGTAAAGCTTAATGAGCCCGATCTCGATCTCCTGGTGCTCGGGCACCTCCATCCGCCCCCCAGGGACGTCCCCAGTGGGACGCTTGCCCGGGCCGAAGACCGAGTCAATGTGGTCGGCCACCTTGCGGGCTACGTCAAGCAGGTCCCGCTTGCCGGTCATCTGGTAGTGGACGGCGCCGGCCTCGATCAGATGGCCCATGGTGTACAGTTCGTGCCGGGCCGGGCCGCGGATGTGTTTGAACCGGTCCGCTTTGTTTCCAAGTATGAAGTAGCAGAACAGGTATCCGTCCGGCTGTTGCGCAGCCGCGATCTTGGCGATGACTTCGTCGGCCGTCTTGACCAGCTTCGAATCCGGATTCGTATTGGAGACGTAGGCGGCGCCTTCGACCACTTTGTAGACGTCCGAGTCGTTGAACCAGGTGCCTACGAACTTTCCTTTCATCTTTCCGGCGGCCTTGACGAAATTGCTGATCCTGCCGGTCTTTTCGCACAACTGGAAGCAATACGGCAGCGTGACTTCCCGGCAGGTCTTGATCCGCGGCGCCCAGAACTGATCGGTGATGCGGACATCGGCAATCGGCAGTGCGGAAAGCTTCTGGTGGGGCCGGCGCTGCTGTGCCTGCGGAAGAGCGGTTGTGTCCTGGGCCATAACAATTAACCACAATAAGGCTGCAAGTTTCATGTCATCGTTCCTTCGCTACCTGCACGAGGCGTTAAGCGTCTACAGATGCCACGGACTGCGCATCGCCCGCGACCGGTCATTGGCCTTCGCCCCGCACGCGCAGTCGCGGGTCAAGGGCGTCTCTCATGGCGTCGCCGAAGAGATTGGCGGGCAGGACTAGCATGAACATGGCGACGAACGCGGCCAGCAGGCCCCACCACACCAGGGGGTCCCTGCCGAGCTCGCCCCGCGCCTGGTTGATCATGGAGCCCCAGCTGCTGGTCTCGGGCCCAACGCCCACGCCGATGTAGCTCAGGATGGCTTCGGCCAGCACGAGCCCGCTGAACCGCAGCACGACGCTGATCAGCACCAGGTGCATGACGTTGGGCACGATGTGCTTGGCGATCACGCGGAACTTGGAGACACCCAGCGCCATCGCGGCCTGGACGTACTCCCTCTCGCGGAGCTTGAGCGTCTCGCCGCGCAGCACGCGGCACAGCCCCGTCCATCCGGTGATCCCCATCACGATGCACAGCTGGATCAGCCCCTGGCCGAACACCATCATGAAACAGACCACCAGCAGCACCCACGGGATGGACGACAGCGTGGTGTAGAAGTACTGGACGATGTCGTCGATCCACCCCCCGAAGAAGCCGGCCAGCACGCCGAAGAATATCGCGAACGGAACTGCTATCAGCGTGGTCAGCCCGCCAACGATCAGGCCCGTTCGAACGCTCTTCATGGTCATGCAGAAGACGTCCTTCCCGGTCTTGTCCGTGCCCAGAAGATGCGCCCCCGGATGCCTCAGCGGGGGATAGTCCCTCTGTAGGACGATGCGGCCGTCGATCTCGACCTCCATGGGCTCCTTGGTAAACAGCGTCTTGGCGAGCGGGGCGGAGTAGGTCTTCTCCGCCTTTTTCGACAGCGGCGCCAGGATGCGGTCGAGCACGCTTCGCGGCTCGGACAGCACGGCCTTGGCGTTCGGTCCCCCGCCGGCCGGGCGTTCGACGTCTCGCCACGACGCGCTGTCCAGCACGCCAATCAGCACGTACGCGGCCACGATGGCCAGGGAAACCATCGCAAGGCGATTCCTGCGCACCTGCCGCCACGCGCGGGGCCACATCTCGGTCTTGCGCGCGTGGAGCAGCAACGCCCCGAACCCCAGCAGCGCGACCGCCAGGCCGGCATTGGCGAGGACGGGCACGCGCAGCTGCTCCCCTGCGGTCAACACGGCTCCAACGGCTGGAGCCCACCTCACGATGAGCGCAACGCCGCCCCCGAGCAGCACCAGCAGGGCGACGATGCCCAGAAAGCCGCCGAGCAGGCTCTTCTTGCCCCCCGCGCCGAGCGTGATCCGCGGATCCACCAGCGTGTAGCTGATGTCCGTCAGCCACAGGCCGATGATGTACAGGATCGCGCCGATGTATGTCATCGAGCGGATCACGGCGTAGTCCTGGGCCTGGATGGCCGTCATCGTCATGCTGCCGAGGCCGGGAATCGAGAAGAAGGATTCCATGATCAGGCTGCCCATGAACAGTCGCGGGATGACTACCACGGCGCTGGTGAGGATTGGGATCATGGCGTTCTTGAGGACGTGGCGGAACATGACGGCGAGTTCACCGAGGCCCTTTGACCGGGCGGTGCGGACGTAATCCCTTGAGACCTCCTCGAGCATGACGGTGCGGTTGTACCTCACGCCCCCGCCGATGCTGCCGATCACGCCGATCAGAACCGGCAGGAACACGAACTTGGCCATCTCGGTACCCCAGTCAAAGCCGGAAATCGGGAACAACCGCAGCCACCTGGCGAACAGGAACTGCCCGCCAATGATGTAGAACAGCGTGGAGATTGACATCATCAGGACGCAGACGACGGTGCCCCACCGGTCCAGGTACGTGCCCCGACAGAACGCGATTATCAGCGACAGCGTGATATTGACCGACAGACCCAGCAGGAACGACGGCACCGCGATCCACAGAGAAGGAATCATGCGGCGGCGAATCTCGGAGGCAATGTCGCGATCGGAGGCGTCGGAGCGCCCCAGGTCAAAAATGAGCACGCGGGCGCACTTCTGGACCAGCAGCGTGCGGGTGACCTTGCTGAGCCCACTCTCCCGGCGGTTCAGCAGCAACGGCAGGTCGTACCCGTGGGCGCGCACCCAACTGTCAACGGCGTCGGGGGTGGCCTTGGAGCCCAGCCTCTGTCGGGCCATGTCCTGCGGTGTGTTGGCGATGAAGAATAGCACGAACGTGAACACCACCACGCCCAGGACGATCGGCACGGCATAGAGAAGTCGTCGGACAAGGTATGCGATCACTGCTCAGGCCTCTCGGAAATGTCTGGCAGCCACGCGGACGGCGGGAATGCTCGCGACGACCAGGCACACCAGGAAAATCACCACCGGCCACACCCTCGGCTGGTTGTACTTCTTGCGGTATTCCGTCCGCGCCACCGGATCGATCCGCCTGAACTTTATCGTGTTGAACGCCATCCCGTGGGGAACGGCGTTGTGATACCACTTGTGATACAGCCCGTAGCCCAGCGGGTGGATGCCGAAGATCCAGGGTGAGTCCTCGCGGAGGATGGTAATCATCTTCCGGATGATCTCCAGCCGCTCGGGCGAGTTCTCCATGCTCTCCATCTTCAGGAACAGCCTGTTGTATTCCTCGTTGTCATAGTTGGGGGTGTTCTCCCCGCCGGAGACGACCTTGCCGTTCGGGCCGTAAAGAAGGAACAGGAAGTTCTCCGCGTCCGGATAGTCCGCCACCCAGCCCCAGCGAAGGAACTGGTAATTGCCCTTCAGCACCTTGTCGCGGAAGCGGTTGTAGTCGGAGGCCTCGATCACCAGGCGGATGTTGAGCTTCTTGAACTGCTTGCCGACAAAGTCCAGCTGGGCCTTGGCGTCAGGCGTGTCGCGCCTGGTGGCAAAGCGGATGCTCAGCGGCTCGCCGTTCTTGTCGTAGCCCCCGGGGTAGCCCGCCTCGGCCAGCAGCTTCTTCGCCTCGTCCAGCGACCGGCGGACGCCGCGCTTGCGCCTGGGGTCCCACCGGTACACTATCGGGTTGATGCCCTCTTCGCCCTCCTCGCGCCCGAAGATACCCGGAGGCAGCGGGCTCTGCGCGGCAATGCCCCGCCCGTTGTAGAAAATCGAGATCTCCTCCTCGACGTCGAACGCGATGCTGATCGCCTGGCGAAGCTTGCGGCCGGACTCACCGGCCTTGGCACCGAAAACGGGGTCGAGCATGTTGAAGGCATAGAACGAGACGGTGGTCGGCGTGGAGGTAAGCAGGCGGATGCCGCGCCGCGCCAGATCGTCGGTCAGTTTCGGGTCGCCGCGCGACGTCAGCGTGATGGCCTTATCGAACACGTCGCTTACGATACCGGATGAGTCGTAGTATCCCTGGCGGAACTTGTTCCATCGCGGGATGGCCTCCTTCTCCATCCGCATCACGATGCGATCGATCAGCGGCAGGGGCTTGCCCGCATCCAGGAGCATGCCCTCGGCTTTCATCATCTTGTAGTTGGCGACGGCCTGCTTATCCTTGGGGTCGGGCTCGGGGAGGGTCGGGTACGGGTCGTGGCGATAGTTCTTGTTCCGCTCCAGGACAATCTGGTTGGTCGGGTCGAACTCCCTCAGCACATACGGGCCCGTGCCGACGGGGTTCTTGTCCAGGATGATCCCCCGCTCCAGCATGACGCGCTGGTTGAAGAACTCGACAGCCTCCGGCGGGATGGGCGCGAAGAAGGCCATCGCCATCCAGTACAGTATCTGCGGGTACGGGCCCTTCAGGACGATCTCAAAGGTGTACTTGTCGACTTTGCGGATGAAGGGATAATCATCCGCCCCCTCGGCGTAGTCCAGGGGTATGGGGTTGTACTTCTCATCACCCTCACGGTTGTACAGCATGCCGGCAGACTTCTTGCGGCGCTCGCGCTCCTCGTCCAGGGCGGCCTGCAGCGCGTCCTGATACTCCTGCATGCCGAGCATGTTGCCGGCCAGCGTGGCAAAAATCGGACAGGCCAGCCGCGGGTCGGCCAGGCGGCGGATCCCGTAGAGGTAGTCGTCAGCCACAAGCTCGCGAGTAGCGTGCGGCTTGATGTCCCACACCTGCCTGACGCCTCGTACGTCCTTGTCCGTAAGCTTCATATTCCCCGGGACAAAGCACGGGTGATCCTGGTAGTGAATGCCCTGCTTGATCCGGACCGTGTAAACCCTCGCGTCGAAGGTCTTTCCGGCGAAGACCACTTTTCGCCTGGTAGCCTTAGTTGGCACCTCGGTGGCCGTCTGGGGAACCAGAACGTGCGGCCGCTTCAGAAAGTGATACTCAAACGGCGGCTCGATGATCGGCGTCATCAGCGCGGCTTCATCCGTGGAGTACGCCTGTGCCGGGTCCAGGTGCTTGGGCTCCTCCGCGAAGGTGGTGTAGAGGATGTTCTCGCCCTCTTCCGACTCGGGGTAGGGAGAATTGCACGAAGCCACCGCCACCGCCAGAACCACCCACACCCACCACAGGCCCTTGATCTTGAGACGCGCCATAGCTGTTTCCGTCTCCTGTCCGTCGCGTGATGCACTGCTCCGTCCCGGCGCGCCGGAATTGCGCAGCACAAGTCGGCATTCTACCACCCACATGGCTCACGGTCCACGGTCCACGGCCTGCCCGCGATTGACGACGGCCACGCCGCCACACTCAGTCGGCCACGACACTGATCTCGTCGAAGAAGGCCTCCTCGTTCATGGCCGGGCCCTTGGGGCCGCCGTAGCTGACCTCGACCACCAGGCCGACAGTCTTGCCCGCCAGGTCAGTCAGCGGAAACTCAAGCACCTGCCAGTTGTCCTTTGATGGTGTCTTTCCCGCATCGATGATGCGAGGCTTCATCCAGCGGAGCTCCTTGCCGTCGTGGACGCCCGCGCGGAGGACGAAGTCGCTCTTGCCGGGGAATTCGTACGGGTCGCCGGAGGCCACGATCCGCAGCTTGGAGGCCTTGCCCGCGGGCAGTGCGACCTTTCGGATCACGTAGGCCGGCATGCCCGGGCCCGCGGCGTGGACGGCCAGGATGCCGCTGCGCCCGGGGTTGGGGTTGCCCGGATGCCCGCCCTTCGCCTTCGGCCGGTCGATCCAGAACGGGTGCGTGCCCCGCCAGCAGCCCCTGATCGCCACGCGTTTCAGATCGTTCTTGCTGGAAAACGTGTTGGCCGGCTCGCTGTCGGTCTTGAGCTTGTCCAGGGCCGATTTCAGATCCGCGGGCGTGACGCGATCGACGCTGGATCGCAGCAGAGGCTTGCTGCGCTGGGACAGATCGCGAAGCTTCGCGTGCTTGAAGGCGCCGGGCTTGTCCTGGTACCAGTAGTAGACCGTGGCGTAGTCCACCCAGCATCCTCCGCGAGCCAGCGCCTGGCGCCATTGCGGCCGCCGGGTGAACATCTGCTCCTGGCTCCAGTTGATGTGCCATCGCAGCTCCTTGTCGAAGCGAATGGGCTGATGATCGTGGAACCGGAAGACCGACAGGCGATTCGGCTGGGCCTTGTCGACCACTGTCATGCCGGCCCGCAGGCCGGCGAAGGTTCGCTGAAAGCCCCAGCTGAACGTGAACGAGTCCTCCGTGCCGAGGTAGTCCAGCGCCCGCTCGCGACCGTCAATGTCCACCTCGTTATTGCCCTCCATCACGTAGGCGAAGTTTCGGAAGACCGGCTCGCTGGTGATAACGCTGTACTGCCGGCCGAGCACATGCCCCGCCCCTTTCACGTGGAAGAACGTGTGGTCGGTCTTCGGCGTCAGTTGGAACACGTCGCGCCGGTACGTGGCGTGGAAGTAGCCGAGGCGATCGTCCCACTTCTTCAGCGGCTTCCATTCAACATAGGAATAGTCCATCACGTTCTTCTTGGTGTCGTTCCGCAGGACGACCTTCGCGCGGGTCTTGAACGGCATGGGGAAGTAGCAGTTGTAGCTCCAGGGAGCGGCCTCGATGAATCGGGAGGAAAAGTCCATAGCGCTGCCGTTGCACCCGTCGCCGAAGAAGTCGGCCACGGGTGAGATCACGGCCGGCTCCTTGGCGTCGTCGAATGTGATCTCCAGGACGATGCCCCGCGCGCACAGCGCCGCGGGGTGATGGCGACACATGTGGATGTGCGTGATCACGCCGGGGCCTTTGAGGTCCGCGACCACCATCCGCTTGCCGGCGTCGAGGCCTTTGAGGTTCTTGTAGCGGTCGTACTTCCAGCCTGCGTTAACGAAACCCGTCTTTTCGCCGCGACGGATAACGGCCAGGTCGGGGATCCCGTCGTCGCCGGCAAGTGCTGGGGTCCACACCATCAGGCTTGATATAACGGCCGCGGCGCAATACAGAAGTCCGTTCCTGGTCATGAGTAGCTCCTTTCGAGCGATATCCGGGGACATCATTAATCCAGTTCAGCACTCAGATTGCATCACGAGTTCGCGGTGATAGCAAGCGGCCGTCGTGGACGGGATTGGCGCGAAGCTGTCCTTGCCGAAGCGCCCTGATCGGACGATAATCATTGCTTATGGCCCGCGGGACAATGGCCGCCACCTGCCCGGAACCCACATGGGCTGTGAAGCAAAATGACCGCTGGTACTTAGGTTGGGAGGTACATCATGGGTTTGGCTTTGCGTAGTCGTCTTGGTGGGGTGGCGTTTGTGCTGGCGTTCGCTTTGACACTTGGCGCGAGCGTCGCGGCGGAGAGTTCGGCCGCAGTCGCGCCGGCTGATGCGAAGAAACCCTCGCTTTCCAAGGCCCTGGCTGCCCTGAAGGTTCCGCCACCCTGGTTCGCCCAGACGCCCGTCCAGTGGAACACGTCGCGCCCGTGGAAAGATGGGCGGCTGGAGATCCGCCGACTGCTGGCGTTCGGGACGCAGGGCCGCAATCGGCAGGCGATCAAGCTGACATATCTGTACCGTCAGAAGGGCGACATCGGGAACGGTCACGAATGGCCGATGTACCTCTTTCTGGGCGGCGAGACGGCCTGGGCGACGCGGGCCTACGAGGAGTTCCTCCGCAAGAATCCCGAGCGAAACACCCACGCGTATATCGACCTGATGTCGTGCTACCGCTATTTCGGCCTGTACGCCAAGGCCAAGGCGACGGCCGACCTGGCGATGAAGAACCTGCCCAACGACCGGTGGCAAGTCGCCCGCCAGGCCGACGTGCACGACGCCCTCGGCGACCTGTACGCGGAGATGGGCGACAAGAAGTCGGCCCGGATGCACTATGCCAAGGCCGCCGGGCTGTACCCCAAGAGCAAACAGCCGACGGGGCGCCACCTCCTGGCGCGCCGCGCGGCGAAGGTCAGGGCCAAGATCGATCTGCTGGATATGGGAGCGATCGAGTCGGGTAAGCTGCGCGACGGAAAATACACGGGCGACTCGCTGGCCTACACCGGGCCGCTGCACGTAACCGTAACCGTCCGCGGCGGGCGCATTTCCAACGTGGCCGTCAAGCACACGGAGAAGATCCACCAGAATGCGCCGCAGATCATCCCGCGCCGGATCGTGGAGACGCAATCGCTGAAGGTCGACGCCGTCACGGCCGCCACGGTAACCTCGCAGGCGATAGTCAATGGAACACTCCGGGCACTGAGAAAGGCCGCCCGGAAGTGATCCACCGCCTGCTGCCCGCGAGCGTAAACGTTTTTCGCGCCGCCTGCCGGCGCGACGCCGGGCGCAAACGCCCCCGGTTGGTCGACCGCCTGCTGGGCGTGCTCGGGTCGAGCTGGCGGGCCTCGCCGTTGCGGCGGCTCGTTCAGCTTGCGGCGCTCGGAGTGTTTCTCTGGCTCTTCTTCCACGTATCATTTCCGCCGGGGCACGTTTTCGATTCCCAGTCGCTGCGGGCCAAGGAGACGCTGCCCGTGGAGGTCTTCCTCTGGCTGGATCCGCTGGTGGGCGTCTCGGCGGGCGTGGCGGCAAGGGCGGTGGTGGCGGCCGTTTGGGGCGCTGCGGCCGTCGTGGCGTTGTCACTGATCATGCCCCGGGTCTTCTGCGGATGGCTCTGCCCGATGGGGACGCTGATAGACGGCTTTGACCGGTTGATCCGCCGGCCGAGCCGCCGCCTGCACGTGGGCAACGGCCGGTGGTGGACGCATGTCAGATACGGCATTCTGGCTGCCGTTGTGACCGCGGCGGCCCTCGGCGTGCTGCTGGCGGGCTTCGTTGCACCGCTGGTCGTCCTGACGCGGGGCATGCTGCTGACGCTGGGTCGCGTCCAGGGCGGCCTGGCGCGGGGCTGGGAGACCGTGGAGGCGGCTGGGTGGGCGATGTGGCTGTCGACCGCGACGCTGGCGGCGGTCCTGCTGGTCGGCGCGTTGGGGCGGCGGTTCTGGTGCCGCTGCCTCTGTCCCAGCGGTGCGCTGCTGTCGCTGACCGCCCCGGGGCGACTCTACGAGCGCCGCGTCGCTTCGACGTGCAACGGCTGCGGAAAGTGCATCGACGCGTGCGCGTTCGGCGCGGTCGGCGACGACTTCACGACGCGCCACGCCGCCTGCACGTTCTGCCAGACGTGCGGCGGGGCCTGTCCGGTAGGGGCGATTTCGTTCGTTCGCCGCGCCGGACAGTCCGCCGCCGGGCGCAACCACGCCCAAACGCCCCAGCCCCACCGCCGCGCACGCAGGGCGCTGCTTGCCGCGGCGGTTGGCGGAGCGGCAGGGGCCGCCTGCGGTTTCGCGGGGCTGTCCCTAGGCCGGGCAAAGCCGCAAGCAAGGGGCGGGCAAGGGCTCATCCGCCCGCCGGGCAGTGTCGAAGAAGAGCGGTTCCTCGACCTGTGCGTCCGATGCGGGCAGTGCATTCAGGTTTGCCCCGGGCCCGTGCTGCACGCGGCCGGGCCTGCCGCGGGGCTCGAGACGCTCTGGACGCCCGTCGCCATGCTGACCAAGGCCGCCTGCCATCAGGACTGCAACTTCTGCACGCAGGTCTGCCCCACGAGGGCTATCGTGCCGCTCTCGATCGAGCAGAAGAAGAGTTTCCACATGGGCTTGGCGAGGATCGACAGATCGCTGTGCCTGGCTCACATCGGCGAGCAAGACTGCCAACTGTGCTACGAAGAGTGCGCCGCAGCCAAGTACGACGCCATCAAGATGCAGTGGGTAAAGCTCGATATCGGCGAGATTCCCGACGGCGCGTTCAGCGAGGCGGAGTTGGAGGAGATGTCGCGGATCAAGGCCCCGCACCTGGTTGCCGACGACTGCGTCGGGTGCGGCCTGTGCGAGTACCGCTGCCACAGCAAATGGGTCGAGAACGAGAAGCTCCTGCCGCGAAGCGCGATCACCGTGTTCCCGCCGGGCGCCGACCGGTAGTCCACCCCCTGCCGCAACACGACAATTTATGCAATATACCCCGCCGTGGATCGTATATAATAATGTAGTCAGTATCCCCCCGCCGATCAGCATGGCCTGAGGGAACTGAAACGTAAAGGAGTGCGAGCCATGACACACGTGAGGCAAATCCTGCTGACGTCCTTATTGGTCCTGACTGCGGTTTCGGTAGTGTTTCTGGTCGGCTGCGACGGGCAGAACCGCCTCAGTTTCGGCGGGAGCTACCGGTCCGGCGGGTCGTATCCGCATTCGACTTCCTACTACCGCCCGACCCAAGTGTACTCTCCATCGAGGACGGTCTACACCAGCGGCGGGAGCCTTTACTATCCGGGCACGATCTCCCGCACGCATATCCGGAGCTATCCCAGGATTTACCGGCCTTTGACGACCCATCGCGGGTCCCGCTACAGCGGCCATCGCAGCACTTACACCGGCCACGGCGGCGGATACAGCGGTGGACACAGTAGCGGACGCAGCAGCGGATACAGCGGTGGATACAGTAGCGGACGCAGTAGCGGACGCAGTAGCGGCAGCCACAGTAGCGGAGGCAGCCGCAGTGGCGGAGGCAGCCGCGGACACCGCTGAGTTCCGGCACGTCGCTGCGACAACCGAGAACATCTGTCTCACCTCACAGTAGTCCTCGACCGGCTTCTTGAACACAACACAGCATTTGTGCTTGAATAGGCGGTCCGACAGGAGCCATTGGGAAAAGACAATCGCGCGCTGCGTGCGTGGAGCATCCTTTGGAGAGGCAGACATGAGACGAAGACCAAGCTCGCCCCCAGCAATGAAGGCAGGCGTAATCCTTGCGGTGGTGATCCTCATGCAGGGCAGTGCGCCGGCCGCCGATTACTACGTTTCGCCCGAAGGCAAGCCGGATGCGCCCGGCACAAAACAGGCCCCGTGGGATGTTGTCTCTCTCCTTGCGAGCAAGCAGGCGGTCAAGGCCGGCGACACGGTCTGGCTCAAGGGGGGAACGTACCGCTGCGAGGAGGCATATAAGAACAAGGGACAGGGCTTCAACGTCAGCCTGTCGGGCACCAAGGACAAGCCCGTGGTCGTCCGCGCGGTCAAGGGTGAGCGGGCCGTCATCGACGGCGGCATGGCCGTCAAGGCCAGCTATCTGTGGCTCCGGGACCTGGAGATCTCGCAGCCGGCCGATCTGCCCCGCGTGACCAAGACGGGCGGCTCGCATCCCGCCGACCTGGGCAGTCCCTTTGGCGGCCTGAACATCACCGGCGGGGAGGGCTGCCGCTTCATCAACCTGCTCATCCGGAACAATCTGGGAAACGGGGTCGGCTGGTGGTCCAACTCGCGGGGCGGGGAGATCTACGGCTGCATCATCGTCAATAACGGTTGGAAAGGCCCCGACCGCAACCACGGGCACTGCATCTACACGCAGAACAAGGAAGGCGTCAAGACGATCTCCAACTGCATCATGTCCACTCGCTGGTCGGGCGGGCAATACACCATGCACGCCTACGGCTCGAGCCGGGCCTACGTTGACAACTTCACCATCGAGAGCAACATCGCGTGGCGTCACGGCACGTTTCTGGTCGGGGGCGGTCGGCCCAGCACCAGCATCGTCGTCCGCCGCAACTACCTCTACAAGGTGCCCATGCAGATCGGCTACAACGCCCCGCACAACGAGGATTGCCAAATCGCGGAGAACGTAATCTTCCGCTCCAGCCTGAACGTCAAGCGATACAAGAAGGGCGTTGTCCAAAAGAACCTGATCGTCGGCGGCCTCAGCGTCACCGGCCAGGGGCAGGTCGAGCAGAAGGACAACCTCGTTCTGAAGGATCGGCTCCCAAAGGGCAGCCGCGCCGTGCTGCTGGTCAACAAGTACGACAGCGGGCGGGCCAACCTGGCGATCTTCAACTGGAATCGCGCGGCATCGGTAAGCGTGGACGTGAGCGGATTTCTCAAGCCGGGCGAAGCGTTTCGCCTGATGGACCCGCTCGACTTCCACGGCAAGCCAGTTGTCGAAGCCAAGTGCGACGGCAAGACCATAAACGTACCTGTGGCCGGTGAGTTCGCGGTCTTTGTCATGCTCAAGGCACACAAATAGGGCAACGGGCCGCGCCGGGCTCTCGCGATGTTTGCGGGAACAGTCTCCTCTTGAACGCGTCTATACCTCTGGCGTATAATGCGATGTGCGAGGGACGGCCGAAGGCTCAAGACGGCCAAGTGGCGGCCTGTCCTCTTGCGGTTCCGCCACATTGAGGTCGACAGAGACCGTCTCTCCCAAAGGAGTGCAGCCATGAGAACGACGATACTGCTGCTGCTGATCGGCGCGTTACTTGTGGGCCCGACGGATCGGGTGGCGGCGGGCAAGGACAAGAAGGACAAGAAGGACAAGAAGGGCCGGACCCAGGCCCAGGTCAAGGACATCTGCAAAGACTGCGTGGACCCCTACAACCCCACAGCGGAGCGGGCCAGGTTCCTCACCGCTGCGGGCGTCGACAGCGAGCTCGACGCCAAGGAGTTCGAGACGGACAAGGCCCGCGACGACGGCTTTGTCCGGAGGTTCGACACCTGGAAGGGCATGCTCGCCTTCGACAAGGACTCCAACAATACGATCGACTGGTTCGAGGCCGACGCCTACCGCAGCGACGTCCGCAAGCGCGTGCTGTTGGTCTACGACGCGAACAAGGATGGGCGATTGAAGGACAAGGAGCGCGAGTCGGCCAACAAGGCGCTGTCGGCGGGCAAGCTGTCGAAGGTGTCGAAGAAGTCCGGCACGCTCAAGGTGGGCAAGGTGCGCGGACGCCCGTCGGACACACGCGGCGGCGGTTCCCGCCCGTCGGTACGCACGGGGCCCTTGATCATTCGCAGCGTAGGCGGCGGACAGGGCAGCGTCACCATCGGCGGAAGCGCCGCCGTCGGACAACTCTCCCAGGAGATGCGACTGCGAATGTTCGACAAGAACAAGGACGGCAAGCTCGACAACGACGAGAAGGCGGCGATGGCCAAGTGGGAAAAGGACTCCAAGAAACGCCGCGAAGAATGGGCCCGCAAGGCCGCCAAATGGCAGAAGCTCAACGACAAGCTGCGCAAGAAGCACGACAAGAACGGTGACGGCCAGCTCGACGAGGCCGAACGCAAGGCCTACTACGAGGAATACCGCAAGCGCGCCAAGATCGTGCAATGGGACAAGGACGGCGACGGTCAGCTCAGCGACGCCGAACGCCAGGAGATGGAGGCAAAGCAGGCCGAATGGAAAAAGCGGGCCGAGGAGAGCCGCCGCAAGTGGATGCTCCAACAATGGGACAAGGACAAGGACGGCCAGATGAGCGAAGAAGAGACGGCCGCCATGGAGGCCAACCAGGCTGAAATGAAGAAGCGGGCCGAGCGATACCGAAGAGTGTACGAGGAACTGAGGAAGAAACACGACAAGGACGGCGACGGCAAGCTCGACGAGGACGAACGCAAGGCCTACTACGAAGAATACCGCCAGCGCGCCAAGATCATGCGATGGGACAAGGACGGCGACGGCCGGCTCGATGAGGACGAGCGCAAGACGATGGAAGAAGAGCGGTCCAGGTGGCGACAGTCCAGCAGCGTGTTGATCAACGGCCGTCCGGTGCAGGCAGGCGGCGGCGTGAGGGTCTGGAGCAGCCGGGACGGAAGCACCAGGGGCGTCATTATCATGCGGCGCGGCGGACAAGACCAGCAAGACGAGTAAGGAACGCCCGCCGACCAGCCCGCGATGGTCGCCAGCGGAAAGCCACATGGAAAATCCCGGATCGGAGAAAACCGCAGTATGACCGCCAGGAATGAGCGAACGGACCGACGCGGATTCCTTCAGATCGCCGGCGCCGGGATCGGCGCCCTGATGGCCGGCCAGAACCAGGCCACCGCGGCGCCCGGCCAGGCCAAACCCCGCAAGCCGAACCTGGTCTTCGTGCTCGCCGATCAGTGGCGGGCCCAGGCTACCGGATACGCCGGCGACCCAAACCTCCAGGGCAAGACGCCGAACCTGGACAAGCTGGCCGCCCGGAGCGCCAACTTCACCACCGCCGTCTCAGGCTGCCCCGTGTGCACGCCGTACCGCGCGAGCCTGCTGACGGGTCAGTACCCGCTGACCCACGGGCTGTTCCTCAACGACCTGTGTCTGAGCAACCGGGCCGTGTCCCTGGCCGAAGCATATGCCGCCGCCGGATACGACACGGCCTACATCGGCAAGTGGCACCTCGACGGGCACGGGCGAGGCTCCTACATCCCTCCCAAGCGGCGGCAAGGCTTCCAGTACTGGAAGGTCCTGGAATGCACGCACAACTATATGAAGTCCTACTACTATGGGGGGGACGATCCCGCCCGGCAAGTGTGGAAGGGCTATGACGCGATCGCCCAGACCCGCGATGCGCAACGCTACATCCAGAAACACGCCGGCGGAAAGAAGCCCTTTGCCCTGGTCCTGTCCTGGGGGCCGCCGCACAATCCCTACAATACGGCCCCGAAAAAGTACCGGGAGATGTTCGACCCCGCGGCGATCAAAGTCCGGGCGAACGTGAAGGGAAAGCCGCAGAAAGACCTGGCCGGCTACTACGCCCACATCGCGGCGATGGACGCGTGCGTCGGCGACCTGCTGAAAACAATCGACCAGGCCGGGATCTCGGACGACACGATCTTCGTTTTCACCTCCGACCACGGCGACATGCTGGGTTCGCAGGGCGAGCGGCGGAAACAGCGTCCATGGGACGAGTCGATCCGTGTTCCGCTGCTGCTGCGGTATCCCCGCGTTCTCGGCGCGGAAGCGCGCGTGATCGACATGCCCATCAACACGCCGGACATCATGCCCACGCTGCTGGGCCTCAGCGGCGTGGCGATCCCCAAGACGGTCGAGGGCACGGACTACTGCGAAATCGTCCGAGGCCGACGCAAGCCCGCCGACACCGCCGCCCTGATCGCCTGCCCCTCCCCGTTCGGGGAATTCGTTCGTCCGCATGGGCGGGAGTACCGGGGCGTCCGCACGCGGCGGTACACCTACGTCCGGGACCTGCAAGGGCCGTGGCTGCTATACGACAACCAGACCGATCCCTACCAGAGGGACAACCTGGTCGGCAAAGCGGCCCATGCCGAACTGCAAAAGGAGATGGAGGTGAGTCTGCAGCGGGTGCTGCGCGAGCGAAACGACCAGTTCCTGCCCGGCCCCAAGTACATCAAGAAGTGGGGCTACCGGGTCAACAAGAGAGGCACAGTTCCCTACAAGAACTGACGGCCGGCGGGCCCGTAAGTATCCGTGGGCCAATGAACGGCACAAAGGAGCTACACATGAACGCGACTACCACGCGAAGGCCGGGCCGATGGATGTTGCCTGCCGCGATGCTGCTTGCCCACTGCGTCGCAGTCGCTTCGGCGCAACCGGCATCGGTCATCAACAAGGGCAGGGGCGAGGCGCCGTCCGGGATAATCGGCAAGATCGCCAAGGCCGTCGAGCCGAAGCTGCGGAAGATACCCGGCCTCCACGGGCCATGGGAGAATACCGATCCGCGAAAGCAGTATGTGTGGAAGGTCTACGGCTCGATCACGGCCAAAGGCCAGGAACTGGGCTACGGGCATACGAAGAACAGTTGGCGCGTTCTACTGCCGTCCTGGAAGGCCGTGGGGAAACGTCCGAACCAGAGCTGGGCCTCCATCAAGCCGACGTCTCACACAATGTACCGCGGGTCGATCTCCACCACCTTCTTCCTGGGCACGACGATAACGTGGGCGCAGAATCTCAAGATCCTGGCCGACCTCCAGCGCAGGAGTAACAAGAGCGTGACCGTCAAAGCGATGGTAGCCACCTTGGGCAAGGCGCCCAATCAGAAGATAACGCCCGTCACCTACCGGCGCGAGACCACGCTGAAGGAGATGAAGATCCTCGGCTGCCCCGCGGCCGTACTGGTGACGACCACCAGCGGCAAGCCTCGAACCGCCGGCTATGTGTACGTAGACTCTTTCCCGTCCCAACTGGGCAAACTGACCGACGAGAAGAAGGAAAGCGCCATCGTGCTCCACGTTCGATACAACGGCTTTCGCCAGCCGTTCCTCATCACCATGTCCGCCAAAAACAAGGATGGCAAGCAGGTCACTGTCGATCTGCTCAAGAAGATCGCCGAGATGCTGCTCCTGGAGATGTTCAAGCTCTCCTATTCTCCGGAAACCTGGCAGGGGAACTACGTCGGCCTTGAGCTGGACGGAGCCGAGATCCCCCAACTGGGTACGCGCAACCCCACGTTGTTGTCAGAGCGGCAAGGCGTGGCCGAACTCTATGGCCGCCGGGTCCGCGTCGGCCAGTGGAGCTTCATTCGCGGCAAGATCAGCAAATTCGGTGGCCCTGAGGACACAGGCGTTCGGGCGAATGAGACACCGGCACTGCTCGTCAAGAAGAAGTCTGACGAGGAGGAGCCTGTCAAGGTTCTCAGAAAGTTCAACAAGCCGCTCAACGCCGACCGTGCGACGATCTCGAAGCGCCCGGGCGACTTCTACTACATTGCCATGCGCTGGAGCTACGATCCGAAGCCGAAGACGACGTGGTGGCCGCATCAGAAGATAGTGGTGATCAATCCCACAACCGGTGCCGCCGTGGTTGTCAGCCCCATAGATTGGGGCCCGAATATTGCGACGAAGCGCACAATGGACGTCTCACCGCAGACACTGACGGACCTTGGCCTGGACACCGATCAGGATGCCCTGGTTGCCTTTGTGGATCCCAAAACGCCGCTCGGCCCTTCGCAGAATCTCAAGCTGAAGAAGTAGTGCGATCGTGCTCGAAAAAGAGAACTACCCATACTGGCGGCTGCGCATTATTCCTTGCCTCGCGGCGATAGTGGCTACGCTGGGCGCTGGCGCTCTTCCCGCTTCCGCCGGTGAGGCCGACAAGCAAGGTGCAAAGGTCGAAGCAGATCGAAGCCGCAAGACCTACCTGCTGGTGTGCCCTCCCGGCACGCGTGATATCAAGCTGCCTGCCAATACGGTTGATTGGAAGGTGAGGCGGGAATTTACGCGAGATCAGAGCCGCAAGCTTATCAAGGTTGTAAGCCGCGGCGAGGTCGACCGGAAGCTGTTCTGGGACATCGTGGGCCTGCGGTTGTACGTGTCCACCGCCCAGGGCCTGGCGACCCTCAAGCAACTGCCCGGCCAGAGCGCCGAGCGTATATCATTGAATTATCTGATCAGAAGCGTCCTGAGTGCCCGGCAGAGTGAGACGCACGTCGAGCCGGACAGGATTCCGGTGCGGGGATCGGCGGGAAAGAAGCTGGGAACCAGCGGGATGGTCCTCATCAAAGGAGGCAAGTACGTCAGGCCCGGCAAATACTTCACTTACCATCAACAAGCGCCTGTGACGGGCCGGAAGTATACCGTGGAGATAAGTTCGTTCCACGTGGACAAGTATGAGGTGACCGTCGAGGATTACTGCAAGTTCCTCAATGATGGGAACGCAGGCTACTGGACGCCGTGGTGGGGGCGAATCAAGCGCACCGGGGACGGGCGATTTGTCGCAGCCGATCCCAAGCTGGCCAGAATGCCTGTCGGCGCTGTGAACTACTACCAGGCTAAAGGCTACGCGGAATGGGCGGGCAAGCGGCTGCCGACCGAGGCTGAATGGGAATACGCGGCCAGCGGCCGGCAGGGCCGCAAGTATCCTTGGGGCAATGAACAGCCGGATGAGACAAGGGCCAACTATGATGGAAAGTTCAAGGGGGCGATACCGGTAGGGTCGCTTCCAAAGGGCCGGACGCCCGAAGGGGTGTTCGATCTGGCGGGCAACGTGGGCGAGTGGTGCGCGGACTATTACGCTGAGGACTACTACCGAAAAGCGCCGCCGGGGAATGCGATCAAGGATCCTCAAGGGCCGACCCGCGGACCCTTGCGTATGTACCGCGGCGGCTGTGGGGTGGGCAAGGTCAGGGATCTGCTGGTCACCATGCGCCACCCGCGACCGCCCTTGCTGAGCGCCGATTCGTGTCTTGGCTTCCGGTGCGTGAAGAGCGCCCAGCCCGCCGCCAAGGCGCCGAAGATCACAAAGCCCGTGCTGTTCAACACTCCCGAGGCGGACCGGATCCTCGAGGCCCTCCAGGTGTTCCCGCCGGACAACCCCTGGAACGAGGACATCTCCAGCCGCCCGCTGCACCGGAATTCAAAGAACATGATCGCCTCGATCGGTGCCGACAGGCCCCTCTGGTACAACCTCGACATGGGGTTCGTCCTCATCCCGCCGAACCAGAAACGCGTGCCCGTAAAGGTCACGGCGTATCCCGGCGAGTCCGACAAGGGCCCGATGCCGATCCCCGACAACGCACCCATAGAGGGCTGGCCGCTCTGGGTCAAGGGCTCACTCGAGGAGATCCAGCGCAAGGGCAAGGGCGACCGCCACGTCCTTGTGGTCGATCCGGTCAACCGCATGCTTTATGAGCTGTTCGGCGCCCGCCGGACGGACACCGGCTGGGAGGCCGCCCAGGCATCAAAGTTCGACCTCAAGACCAACAAGCTCCGCCCGGCCGACTGGACATCCGCTGACGCCGCGGGCCTGCCCGTCTTCCCGGCCACCGTCCGATACGACGAGTGCAATCGCGGCATGGTCGAGCACGCGCTGCGCGTAACCGTTCGCAAGACCCGCCGGGCCTACGTCTATCCGGCCAGGCACTACGCCAGCCGCCACAAGAACCTGAATTATCCCCGAATGGGCGAACGCATCCGCCTGCGGAAGGACTACGACGTGTCCGGCTTCCATCCGCACGTTCAGGCAATCCTGAAGGGGCTGAAGAAGTACGGCATGTTAGTCGCCGACAACGGCCTGGACTGGCGGATCTCCATCGCACCGGACAAGCGAATCAAGGGGCTCGACCAACTCAACCGGGTCAAGGGCAGGGACTTCGAGGTGATTCTGCCCACCGGGGCCAACGAAGGCCCCCGCGCCCGCAACGAAAGTAGCCAGTAGCCCGTAGCCGGTAGCCGGAAAAGCAGTACGATGTACCGCGATATCCACTTTTCGGATATGAGCCTATGGGCATCACTTGCCCGCCGCCTCCAGCACCACCACCGAGGCGTGTTCGGACGGCGCCTTGGGGGGGAGGGTCAGGACAACGCCCTCGGCGCCGGCGGAGACCTTTACCGCCGCGCCATTTGCCAGCAGCTTGGCTGACTTTACCGTGTGTTTGGTCACCGGCAGGGCCAGCTTTCCGTCCTTGGGCCACGCAAGGACGTGCACGTAGAGCTTGCCCGGCTTGGCCGTCATGCGCACGCTCTTGGGCAGCTTGTACGGGCTGGCCGTCGTGCCGTAGATCGCCTCGCTGTTGACCTTCATCCACTGGCCCATCTGCTTGAGGCGTTCGACGCTGGGTTGGGGAATGAGTCCCTCGGCCGTGGGGCCGACGTTCAGCAGGAAGTTGCCGCCCTTGGAGGCGATGTCGATCAGGTTGTGCAGGAGTTTCTGCGTGGATTTCCAGTTGTGGTCGTAGGACTTGAATCCCCAGGTATTGTTCATGGTCATGCAGGACTCCCAGTCCACGCCGGGGAAGCCCGTGGCCGGAATCTGCTGCTCTGGCGTGCCGAAATCTCCGGAATAGCCGCCGCCCTTGCTCATGCCTGCCATTCCCTTTCGCCCCTTGCCGACGCGGTTGTTGATAATCAGCGAGGGCTGGAGCTTGCGCATCAGCTTGCAGAGGGCCTTGCCCTGCGGCTCGGTCCACTCCTTGATCCACTCGCCGTCGAACCACATCACGCCGATAGGACCGTAGTTGGCCAACAGTTCGCGTATCTGCGGGATCATGTACTCGTCGCGGTACTTGGGAAAGTTCTTGCCCTTGGCGTCGGGGTGGTGCCAGTCCATAATGGAGTGATAGAAGCAGAGCTTGATGCCCTTTTTGCGACAGGCCTGCGACAGCTCCTTCAGCACGTCGCGCTTGAAGGCCGTGCGATCGACGATGTCGTAGTCACTCACCTTGGAATCCCACAGGCAGAACCCGTCGTGATGCTTGGAGGTGATAACGATGTACTTCATGCCCGCGCCGGCCGCGATGTCGACCCACTCGTCGGCGTTGAACTTCACCGGATTGAACGCCTTGACGTATTTCTCGTATTCCGGGATGGGAATCTTGCCCCTGTCCATGATCCACTCGCCGATTCCCTTGATCCGCTTGCCCTTGTGGGTGCCGGCGGGCACGGCGTAGGCGCCCCAGTGAATGAACATGCCGAAGCGCGCCTCGCGCCACCACTTCATGCGCGCATCGCGCTGCTGCTTGGTTTCCTTGTCACCTTCCTTGTCAACCTGCTTCGCCGCCGGCTCCGCGCCGATAGCGAGGCGGGGCATCCAGCCGGCCAGCACCAGCGCGACCACCAGGGCGAGTTTACCGCACGATTTCCAAAGTCGAGTTTTCATGTCTGTCTCCTAACTTGGGCTCCACGCAGATTACCACCACTGACGGGCAGTGTACACCTGTTTTGCGTCTTCCGGGCCGCGCGCTGCCGGCTACTGCGTAGCACCACCTCGCGCGTTGTAAAGCGTTCCGCCGGACTCGCTATACAGGCGAAGGACTGATATGGCCTCGGCTCGCAGGACGTCCCTGACCACGGTAATCCCGCGGCTTTCCAGGGCCGCAACCCAGTCCGGCGGTTTCGGCCCCTCGTCAAACCCGATTTCGCGGGCGTCCGCATCCCTCGCGCCGCACACGACGCTTCGGACTCCCGACCACGGAATCGCACCCAGACACATGGCGCAGGGCTCCGTGCTGGTGACCAGTTCCCGGCCGAGCTCGGCGTCCGCACCGAGGTCATACTGACCCAGCCGCTGCTGCGCGATACCGATGGCAACGATCTCCGCGTGACCCAGCGAACAATTCGCCGGAACCACTACGTTCACACCAGGAGCTATGACCTTCCCACTGGAAAGATCGAAGATCGCCGCACCGAACGGCCCGCCCGTGCCCTGCTCAACGTTCCACCGGGCAAGGCGAATCACAAACTGCATCCGCTCCTCCACTGTCGGACAAACGTACTCAGGTTCGCCCAGAAGGTCCTCGATCCATTCCGGCAGGGCTATGACCAGGTTGTCGAATCGCATTCCGGACCTCCTTGCGGCGCCGCCGCCGCATTGTCCCCAGCCCATCCGCACGGGTCAACCTTCACAGTAAAGCGACATGCCCCCCGTCGTTCAGCGATCGCCAAGGAACGTGCGCAGGGCTGGAATGCGCTTCCTCGCATGATCGGCCAGTTCCCCCTGAGGCGCCAGCGCTACGTACCGCTCGTATGCGCTGAGGGCTTCTGCGAACTGCTGCGTTGCTTCGTAGGTCACGCCGAGGCAGTAGTATGCATAAGCGTAATCCGGATCGACGGTGCGGGCCTTCTTGTAGGCGGCAATGGCCTCGGTGTACCGCTCCATCTGGTAGTAGGCGGTGCCCATGTCGCAGTACGCGGCGGCGTAATCCGGCTTGATGGCGATGGCCTTCTTGTAGGCGGCAATGGCCTCGGTGTACTGCTTCAGTCTGTCGTGGGCCACACCCATGCCGTAGTGCGCGTCGGCGTAATCCGGCTTGATGGCGACGGTCTTCTTGTAGGCGGCAATGGCCTCGGCGTACTGCTTCAGGTCGAAGTGGGCGTAGCCCATGTTGTTGTACGCCTCGGCGTAGTCAGGCTTCAGTTCGACGGCCTTGGTGTAATCCTTGATGGCCGCGTCGTACTCACGCATCTGGCGATACGCGTGGCCCCGGCCACAGTAGGCCTCGGCGAATTGAGGGTTCAGTTCAATGGCCTTGGTGTAGGCCGCGATGGCCGCACCGTACTGCCCGTTCCTGACGTACGCCTCGCCCTGGACGTAGTGGCGCGTGGGGCCGACAAAGAAGATGACCCCCAGCACCACGACGAAGAACACCAGAAGCCCCAGATACAGCCCGATAGCCGCGATGATCTGCAGAACAGTCATCTTCGGCGTTTCGATCCGGCCGGTGAAAAAGGGGCGCAGGAGCACGCCCTGCTGTCTTACGCTGCGGGCCTTCTTCCTCATGATGCTGCTCGCCTCGGCACCCAAACGGCCAAGCCTTTCCCAACAGGCTAATAGTGCCTTGAATATCTTGCTTGGGTCACATCGCATATTCGCCAGCCCGCAAGCAAGCCTGCGCTGCGACCTGGCGCGGGCCATCTCCGCAAATGCCGCAAGTGCCACAAGCCCGAGAATCCATAACCTTAAGTACAGAGCCGCCAGAACACACAGCAGCGCCATTGCCACCGATGCCAAGGTCCCCACTACGTGGTGCGTGGAGAAGGAAATGCTCGTGACAATCCGCCCACCGTCAAGCACCCCCAGTGGCAGAAGGTTGAACAGACTGATGGCAGCCCAAGAGAGGGCGACCATCCTCAACATCGCAATCTGTCCTCCCGTCGCAAGTAGCGCGATCGCCGCGCCCAGCGTTATGACCGCTCCGAATACAGGCCCCATAAACGCGATCAGAAACGCTTTCCACTGTGTCGGAGGCTCCTCCTCGGCCACGGCTACGGCCCCCATGAACGGCAGCACGAATATGCCGGAGACGGCCACCCCGCACCTCTTCATGGCAAAGACGTGACCGTACTCGTGGATCATGAGATACACCAGGAGCGCGACAGCGAAGTCCACGCCCCACAGCCAGGACGCTGCTGCAAGCCCGGCCAGTAGCAGAAAGACCTGCTTGGTCCGCTTTGACGCGGGGCTGGCTTTCTGTAAAACGTCGGCAGGCGTACGGTGCGGCGGAAGCCCGATGTCTTCAACCGGCGCCTCCACGGCATCTGGTCGAACAAAGGTCCCATCTGGGCGTTCGACAAGCCCTGCCCGCTCAATGACGATCGAGGCCAGCAACAGCCCACGCTTGATCGACAATAGAGGTATCGCGTGCCGGTCTTGGGTGGGAATCTGAAAAACGCTTTCCGACCAGTAACTTGTATTCGCCTTAAGCACCAGATCGTGATCCGTCCATGCGATCTCGATGCCGTCCGCGGCGACAAGTCGGGCATACCCGACAGAGATGCCCCCTGTGTCGAACTGGCCAAACGTGAGTTTCTGAACGCTGCCCCACGGCAGGACAGCCTCCTGGTTGGCCATACGGGCGCGCAGGCCTGCTTCATCCACGTCCACTCGGTACTTGGACTGTTTGCTGATGTTCGGAAAGCTAATCATACTGTCCCCGCTCGCGTCTCCGGCTTATACCGCAGGACGGCTGCACAACCCATCGCGACAGAGACTTGCCGCCGGTTGTCCGGTTTGGCGGGCATGTCTGCCGGCCGGCACCAAGCCAGCCCGCGCATTGTACCGAGCCAACCGCGCACGGGCCAACCTTCACGGCGAAGTGACAGCCCCGCCGCCGTTCAGCGATCGCTGACGAACTTGCCCAGGGCTGCAATGCGCTTCCTCGCATGATCGGCCTGCCCCCCCTGGGGCACCAGCGCTACATACCGCTCGTATGCGCCGAGGGCTGCTGCGAACTCCTGCCTTGCTTCGCGGCTCACTGCCATGAAGAGGTACGCCTCGGCGAAATCCGGCTTGATGGAGATGGCCTTCTTGCAGGCTGCGATAGCCTGTGGGTACTGCTCAAGGTTCACATGGGCGATCCCCATGCTGAAGTACGCGTTGGCGTAGCCGGATTTGACGGCGATGGCCTTCTTGAAGGCTGCGATGGCCTCGGGGTACTGCTTCAGTCTGTCGTGGGCCACACCCATGCCGTAGTGCGCGTCGAGGTAATCCGGCTTGATGGCGACGGTCTTCTTGAAGGCCGCAATGGCCTCGGCGTACTGCTTCAGGTCGAAGTGCGTGAACCCCATGCTGTAGTGCGCGTCGGGGTAATCCGGCTTGATGGCGACGGCCTTCTCGAAGGCGGCAATGGCCTCCGCGTACTGCTCAAGCTTGCGGCAGGCGAGACCCATGTTGTAGTACGCCGTGGCGTAGTCGGGTTTGATGGCAACGGCCTTCTTGTAGGCGGCGATGGCCTCGGCGTACTGCTTCAGCTCGTGGTGCGCGAGGCCCATGTAGTAGTGCGCGGGAGGGTAATCCGGCCTGATGGCGACGGTCTTCTTGAAGGCGGCAAGGGCCTTGGCGTACTGCTCAAGCTTGTCGTGGGAGAGCCCCATACTGTAATACGCCTCGGCGTATCCCGGCTTCAGTTCGATGGTCTTGGCGAAATACGTGACGGCCGAGTCGTAGTCGCCCCTCTCAAAGGCTTCCACGCCCTCGTTGAATTTGGCAACGACCTGCGGCTGCGGGTCTCCGCCGGGGGTCTCGCCCGCCCCGGGCCTCCAGTAGAGCCACGCCATCAGCAGGCCGACGGCGATCAGCGCAATCGGGAGACAGCGACGGGCCGGCGACTTCTTCTTCGGTGCGTAAGGCTGGTTTTCCTGCCGGTGGTTGTTCGGTTTCATGGGCATATGTCCTTTTCCCTGCTGGAACCGAGCCGTTAACCGTATCATCGGCATCTCATCCGCACGGGTTAACCCTCACAGCAAAGCGACATGCCGCCCGCCGCCCTTTTCAGCAACGGCTCCTATCGGCCTTGTTCAGAAATGAGTATGATGGGCCGCAAAGCAAGATGTCGGCTGAAATGTGGAGGTAGCGCAATGTCTGCTCGACGGGTCTCAGCAAGACAGATAGTCGTATCGGTCGCCGTGCTCGTGCTGCTCTTGAGCCCGCGCGAGAGCTCAAGCGCCTGCGATACCTGGGTTGCCATGGGCGATGTGACGACGCGCGGCTACACAATACTCGGCAAGAACAGCGACAGGCCCACCTTCGGCTGTCAGCCGCTGGTGCAGTATCCCCGGCGGAAATGGCCCGCCGGCTCGAAGATCGACCTGGCGCGCATCACGATCCCCCAGGTGAAGGAGACCTACGCGACGCTCGGTTCCAGCCCTTACTGGTCCTGGGGGTACGAAGAAGGCATCAACGAACACAGCGTGGCGATCGGCAACGAGGCCATCTGGACCAGGGTCCTGGTCGACGAGATTGCATCCCACAAAGCGGGCAAGGGACCCAAGCTCGGCCCCACGGGAATGGACCTGGTGAGATTGGGGCTCGAAAGAGGCAAGACCGCCCGCGAAGCGCTCGACGCCATTGCGGAGGTCATCCGGGAGCATGGGCAGTTCGGTTCGGCCTCGCCCACGCGGGGCCTCGGCGGCGCGTACCACAATTCCTTCATCATTGCCGACCCGACCGAAGCCTGGATTCTGGAGACGGCGGGCAGTCACTGGGTGGCCAAACGGCTCCGAAAGGGCGCCACTTCCATCTCCAACGGGGTCAGCCTGGGCACCGACTTCGATCTGGCGTCGGCCAACGCGGTACAGCACGCGATCACCAAGGGCTGGTGGCCGAAGGACAAGGCGAGCGAGTTTCACTTTCAGCACGCTTACTCGAAGGACACACGGAAAGGCAGCCCGGTTGTCACGCGCGTGCACGGGCGAGCGGCGATCTCGCGCCGCCTGCTCAAGGAGAAGCTCGGGCGGATAGACGTTCGCTGGATGATGCACATCGCCCGGTCGCCGGGCATCGACTTGAACGCGACGGCCAGCTCGTCCGTCGCCGTCCTGCCCAACACGCAGGATGAGCTGCCGGTCTACTGGTGGTGCCCCGCCGTGCCCAGCTCCAGTTGCTTTGTCCCGTTCTTCATCCACGGCAGCGGGCCGCCGGAGATCGTCTCCACGGCGGGCACATACGGCAGCCGCAACGAAAGGCCCAGCAAGACCGCAAGAGACAAGTTCTCCGACAAATCGTACTGGTGGCTGTTTCGGGATCTCACTGACAAGGTCAGGGCCGCCCCAAAGACAAGAGGCCCCGTTGTCCGAAAGGTGTTCGACGCCCTGGAGAAAGAGTTCGAAGCCGGCGTTCCCGCCATCATCAAGAAGGCCGCCCGTCTCAGAAAGGACGGCCAGACGGCCAAGGCAGCCGCCATCCTGGACGACTACACCGGCCGGTGTCTGAAGAAGGTGCTCGTTCAGGTCAACAAGCTTCGCGCCGAGATGAAGAGATAATCTTTGGAAATCCCGCGGCCTTCGTACAGTCTTGCATCTTGCAGACCGCGGGGGTATTCTTGGCAGCCCAACATTGGTGTTTTCCTTGTACCTCGACCTGAAAGAAAGGGCTTTGCGATGAACACGAAAGACCAGACAGGCGCTTCGCAGGGATGGACGCGTCGTGGATTGTTGAAGGGAGCTGCCGGTGCGGCGGGTGCGGCCGCCCTGGCCCTACCGGGCTGCGGGCCCGAAGGCGCCAGCCTGCAAGGCAGCGTAGCCACCAAGGGCCGAATCAACCAATCGGTCTGCCAGTGGTGCTGGGACGGCATTCCCCTGGAGAAGCTCGCGCGGGAGTGTGCCGCGATGGGCGTGAAGTCCCTCGAGCTCGTCCCCCCCAAGCAATGGCCGATCCTGAAGAAGCACGGCCTGATCTGCGCACTGACGGCCAGCCACCTCTTCGTGGATGCGTTCACCGAAAAGAAGCACCACGCGATGTGCATCGAGAAGATCACCAAGGCGGTCGATGCCACTTCCGAGGCCGGTTGGCCCAACGTCATCACCTTCTCCGGGTCCAGAAGGGACATGACCGACGAGGTCGGCATTAAGAACACGGTCGAGGGGCTGAAAAAGGTGATCGGCCACGCCGAGAAGAAGAAGGTGAACCTCTGCTTTGAGATCCTCAACAGCCGCGTGGCCGTGAAGATGAAGGGTCATCCCGGCTACATGGCCGACAAGGTCGAGTGGATCGTGGAGGTCTGCGACAAGGTCGGCTCCGAGCGGCTGAAGATCCTCTTTGACATCTACCACGTGCAGATCATGCAGGGCGACGTCATCACCCGGATCAATCAGTACAAGAAGTACATCGGCCACTATCACGTTGCCGGCGTGCCCGGGCGAAACGAGATCGACGACAACCAGGAGCTGAACCATCCGGCGATCATGCGGGCGATTATCAAGACCGGCTACAAGGGCTTCGTCGCCCAGGAATTCATGCCGACCCGCGATCCGCTCCGCTCCCTGCGCGAGGCGGTCAAGATCTGCGACGTCTGATCGGTATTGCCCGTTGCGGCGCGCGACGGGATAGGCACAAGGTCATACTATACGTTGAGGGCTTCAGCCATGATTGAGCTGAGTATGCACACAGACAACTGGCGGTGCTTGAGCGGGTCGTTCAAGCAGGCCGTTGAGGCGGCCAAGAAGTTCCACCTGGAGTACATCGAGTTCGGCGTGGTGGACGGTCAGGACTTTATCGAGGGCCTGGGCTACAGCCCGGCCGTCTCGCTGGACTCCAACCCCATCCGGCTGCGGCGGTACCTGGAGTCGAACGGGCTGAAGCCGTCGCAGATCGATGCGGCGTATCCGATCACGGGCCCGCTCGGCGCGACCTTTGCCGTGCGGTACGTTCAGCGGGCCATTCAGTTCGCCGCGGCGATCGGCTGTCCTTTTGTCGACACCACCGACGGCCAGTTCAAGCCGGAAGGGTTCACCGACGAACAGGTCATGGCGATCACCAAGGAGAGCTACCGCCAGATCCTGGAATGGGCTGAGGACTACGAGATAACGGTGAACATCGAGACTCACGGCCCGTACACGACCGATCCGGAGATTCTGGACCGGATGCTGAACTTCTTCGACACGCCGTACCTGGGGTTCAACCTGGACACGGGCAACACGTTCATCGCGGGCGGCAACCCGGTGGACTTCCTGAAGCGTTTCCTGCCGAAGCTCACCTACATGCACATCAAGGACGTCAGCGAATCGCTGGCGGCGAAGATCCGCGGCGACGAGACGGGCATCGCCATGAGCGAATCGCCCATCGGCCAGGGCGTCAACGCCGAGAACATCGCCACCTGCATCCGCCTGCTGAAAGAGGCCGACTGGGACGGCGTGATCTCCGTGGAGTGCCTCGGCTCCGACGAGAACCTGTCGGCCAGCATCACCTGGCTCCGCGAGCAGATCGCCGGCGAATAAGCGGCGGCAGCAATAAATCGGGACGGTGGAACTGTTGAAAAGTCGATAGCCGCGAACCGCGCGAACTACGCGAACACGAAAACAGAGAAAACCCGAATAACACAGTCAAGAACGAACGGTTCTGTTGGCGTTGTTCGCGAAGTTCGCGGCCATTCAGCGGTTTTTCAACAACCCCAGCGTCCCGATTAAACGGGAGACCAACGGCCATGAACAGCCGCGAGCGCTACCGTGCTGTGACGCATTTCGAGCCGTTCGACCGGCTCTTCCGCCACGAGATGGGACCCTACCCGGAAACCCTCAAACGCTGGCACGACGAGGGCCTGCCCCGCGACGACGACTATCGGCGCATCGTCGGCTACGACCGTTTCGAGACGGCGGCCGTTAACGTCGGCCTGGCCTACGGCTACGACTGCGAGACGCTGGAATACGCCGGCCGCTACGAAACCTACCGCGACGCAGACGGCGTCATCAAGAAGAAGCTCCGCGACGTGCCCCCGCCGGCCATGCCCCAGTACCTGGACTTCCCGCTCAAGGACCGTCAGACCTGGAAGACGGATTTTCTGCCGCGCCTGGACCCCGACAGCCCCTGCCGCTTCCCCACGCACTGGGAATCGCTGAAGAAGCAGTACGCCGCTCGCGACTTCCCGCTGGGCGTCGGCGCCGGGAGCATCTTCGGCTGGCTGCGCAACTGGATCGGCGTCGAGAACATCGCCCTGATGCTGTACGACGAGCCGGCCTTCGTCCGGGAGATGATGGACCACGTCGGCGACATGGTGGCTGAAGTGCTGCGGAAGGTCGTGTTCGACGTGCAGTTCGACTTCGCGATGATGTGGGAGGACATGGCCTACAAGACGGCCTCGCTGATCTCGCCGAGGCACGTCCGCGAGCTGATGATGCCGAACTACCGCAAGATCACCGACGTGCTCCACCAAGCCGGCATCGACGTGATCATGCTCGACAGCGACGGCAACGTCGAGGAGCTGATCCCGCTGTGGCTGGAGGTCGGCATCAACTACATCTACCCGATGGAATGCGCCGCGGACATGGACGTGGTGAAGCTCCGCAAGGAATATGGCCGCGAGCTCATCATCGGCGGCGGCATGGACAAGCGCATCCTCGCCGGCGGCGACCGCAGGGCGATCGACGCGATGATCGACGAGAAGCGGGACGTGATGCTGGAGGGCGGCTACATCCCCGGCTGCGACCACGCCATCCCGCCCGACATCCCTTGGGACGCCTTCCGCCACTACCGCGAGCGCCTGGCCGAAATCGCCTGACGGCCGCAGACCCGCAGCTCGTCACGGCGTAGTCCCCGGGGGACGAAGCCGGAAGAACGCAGGGGTGGTTTGATATTCGATGTTGAATGTTGGCGGAGATAATTATGGCGTCGCCCGGACCCCCTGCCGAAATACATAGCTACTCCATACGTAGCATCTTCTTCGAGTAGACCGTCTTTATTTTCTGAAGGAACGCCAGCAAGACCGGCTTGGCTTCCATATCTCTACTGTCCAGTATGCGGTCGAAAGTAGCCAGACATCGCTCAGTTTTGCGTTCCATGGCCTTAGCGGCCTTGCTTCGTCCCACGAATCGCATCCCAGACACCAGTATTTCCTTTACATCGCCTGGAGCACCCCAGTATGGGACGATAAGGGACGCCACCGCATTGAGAAACTCATTCGCTTCCTCAGCTCGCCGCTCCCTCGCATATGCAGGGAGCTCCTTCTGGATCGCCGCAGAGAACTCATCGTGAAGCGTCCTTTCGTACTCTTGCAACTCATCCATTAGGAGGACGAGGCGCTCCGGATCATGGATGTTGAGTCCTTCTTTCGTCCTCTCCTGAATACAGGTATATTTCTCGACGAACCAGTCCTGCGTTCCCACCTGGTGCAAGTCCAGTACATCTTCTACCGACAGGGCATCCAGTAAGTCCACTGGGAAGTGGGTCTGCGTCGCGGTCTTGACCAGATCGACGAAGACCTTGAAAAAGACTTGCATCTCGGAGAGGCGCGTTCGACCTCCCGCCAAATCGCCGAGGCTGAAATCCATCAAGTTCTCCTGCGGCAACACACCTTCGGACCATACCGCTCTTGCCCCCGAGAGGTAGTAAATGAAGTCCGCATAGGTGCAGAGGATTTCCCAGAGCTGTTTGTCATGGGTCTGTTCGGCCAGACGGTAGACATCCCTGCGAGCGAGTCTAGGCACCTGCGCAATCTCGTCAGCGATGGTATGTGGCACGATAACCCCCTTTGCTCGCAGGCATGACCTTAAGAGCCCCTGCTGATCCTGAAGGTCGTATACCAACCTTTGCTTGAACCAGTCCGCCGTCTGATCCACTTGCCAGTGTATGGCCATTGAAGCGAACGAATCGAGCATCTGGGCCATATCACGACTGCCGGACCCCGTGTACCGATCGGCCTCCTTTGTCTCGGCGATCTTGGCGTCAAGGAACTCATCGAACCCGCGGAACTCGGACCGGAGCGCCGGCACGATCACCCCCTCAGAGAACAGGCGAGGATGAGGCAGGAGAATCTCATGTGCCAGCTCTGACTCCAACAAGTGGGATGTGGCGATCACAACATGTCCCTTAACCAGGACAAGCAGCTTGAGCTTGCGCATCAAGGAAGCACGTAAGCCCTCAAGATCATCCTCCGACCAGGCAACCTGTGAGTAGGTCACCCGGTCCAGATCCGTGAAGTATGCCCGGCTGAGCTTAACGGACTCTGGAGAAACGAATCTCATGGTCGGTCCTCTCGACAAACTCGGCGGATATGATACATAACTTTTCACCGGGGACAAAGGCGGGACCAAAAAGTAACCAGTAGTCAGTAACCAGTAGTCAGTAACCAGTAGCCAGTCACGGACAGCGAATCTCGAATATCGAATCCAGAACAGCGAATTTCAATCTACCTCTGAACCTCTGCGGTCTCAGCGGCTCTGCGGCCTCCATGCCCAGAAAAGCCTTTGTCTATGCAGCCCAACGACGCTCTATTATACGTAGGAACGCAACCTGTACCGGGAAGGCCGCCACTTGAGGTGCGTACGATGACATCTATGACCACATGCCGCGTTGGGGGAGCTTTGGTCCTCTCGGCTCTGTTCTGTGCCTTGCCCGCCGCCGGGGAGACCATCGTGCTCCAACAGGGCGCCGGCGGCTACGACGGCTGCGTCACGGAGACCATATCCCGCGCCGGCAAGACCCAGGCGGCGCCCGCGGGCGCGATGGCCCTTCGCGGATCGAAGAACTACCTGCGGCTGCGCTTCGATCTGCCCGCCAAGCTGCGAACCAAGCGCCTCGCCCGCGCGCGGCTGGAGGTGTTCGTGCCCGAGGTCAGGAAGCTGCGAATGATCTGCGAGATCGCCTGCCGTGAAGTCCTCCGCCCCTGGCCCGGCGGGCAGGTGGACGCAGCCACCGACTATCACGCAGGCCGGCCGCCCGGAGTCGTGGATTCGTATTCCCTGTGGGAGTTCAATGGCAAGTACTTCCCGCACAAGTACGCGTTCATGGGCGCGGGCAAAGGCGGCAAGTGGATCGACCTGAACGTCACGCCGCCGGCCCGCAAGTGGCTGGCCAAGCCGTCTTCCAACCACGGCATCGCACTGACGGTGCTCCACCTTGCTGACCGGCGATTCAACAGGGAGATCGACGCCATCGAGATCGACATTCCCGGCCCAGCCGCCAAAGACAAGGCCCACCGCCCGCGCCTTGTGCTGGACTTCGAGCCGGTGCCCGAGCCCTACCTGGTCGGAATGACCCACACGCTGAGCAAATACTGCGACCGCAGCACGCGGTACCGATTCCGCGGGCCGTTCCAGGACAAGTACGAGCTGGCCATGGCCCGCAACGAGTTCGAGGGCTTCCAGGTGCTCGTCTACCCGCTGCGGGCGCCCTTGAAGGGCGTGACGTTCCAGTGGACGGACCTGACCGGCCCCGGCGGCGCGAAGATCCCCAAGGCGGACATCCGCTATTACGTGCAGGACGTCTTCCGCCTGCACCCGAACAACAAGGTCAAGGACTGGTACTTCCACGGCAAGAACTTCGACGTGCCGGACCCGCTGACCGCAGCCCGTCCGGTGGATCTGCCCGTACACATGTCCACGCCGTTCTGGTTCAACGTCCGCACGCGCGGCGGGACGAAGGCCGGCACGTATCGCGGCACGATCACCGTGAAGCCACGCGGCGGCAAGCCGCGCGACCTGCAACTGACCGTCAAGGTCTGGGACTACCAGATCCCCGAGAAGTGGAACTTCCGCACGATGGGCCAGACGTGCTGGGGCTACATTCACAAGTCGTACAAGAGCTTCACGCCTGAGCTGAAGCGCAAGTATATCGACTTCCTGCTCGACCATCGCTTCAACCCGACGGAGCAGTACATCGAGAAGCTCTCGCCCGATCTGGACGACATCCCCTACTGCTTCGGTCGCGGCGGAAACACGATCTACCTGTCGGGCAACTTCACGAGCAACAGCAGCCTCGAGAAGCTGAAATCTCGCTACGAAGCCGTCAAGAAACTCGGCCTGATCGATCACGCGCTGGTCTACATCGGCGACGAAACCAAGGACTGGGCCGAGATGCGCCGCCGCAGCGACCGCATCCGCCTGGCCTGCCCGGAGCTGATGATCATGATCGGCGGCTCGTTCCCGCGAAAGGAGCTCGACGGCATCATCGACATCTACGACCCGCAGATCGACCGGCGGGCGAACAAGGTCTACTCCCTGCCCGCCGACCAGATGCGGCCCATGATCGGGGCATCGCAGGCCAAGGGCGAGAGCTTCTTCTGGTACGTCGCCGCCGGGCCGATGCTGCCATGCCCCAACGTGCAGATGGAGGACCCGCTGATCGCCTCGCGGCTGCTGTTCTGGATGACCTGGAAGTTCGGCGTGACCGGCTTCGAGTATTACTGCTACAACATCTGGAGCCACAACCTGCCGGGCAAGGACGGCAAGCGCTGGCCGGACAAGGCGTTCTCCCCCCACGGCTGGGGCCAGACCAACGGCGACGGCATGTTGTTCTATCCCGGGCCCGACGGGCCGTTCAGCTCCGTCCGCTTCGAGAACATCCGCGACGGCATCGAGGACTGGGAAAGCCACTACGTCCTGCGGGACTACGCCGACGCCCTCGAAGCGAAGATGAAGAAGGACCCCGCGCTGCGCAAGACGGCGCCCGCCCTGCTGGCCCGCGCCCGCCGCGTCCTGGCGGTCCCCGACGAACTCTGCCCCATGAACTTCACCGAGTGGACCTGGGAGCCGGACGTGCTGCTCAAGGCCCACCGCAACCTGGGCGAGACCATCGAGGCGATGACCAGGCTCATCACCGAGGGCGAGATGCTCGCCGTGAGAAAGGCCAGGAAGCTCGCCGAAATCCGCCGCCAGCGCGACATGCTCAAGGCCCGCGCCAAAGCCGCCCGAGCCGCGCAGCGGTAGGCCCACGCATCGGCCGCAGCGTCAGTCCCCCTCCGGCGATTCAGGTCGCCCCCTTGCTGATGCCTTCTTCGGGGCCTGATACGAGTTGGTGAGGTACAGGTGAGTCGCAACGGTATGGTAGGAAAGCAGTTGCAGTTTGAGCGTCTCCATCTCCCTGGGGTCCACCTCTTCCGGTGGGATTCTTTCGAATGTCGGCCCATCCGTCTTGAATAAGGCGGCTTTCTCGCCGGGCATCAGGACAATGGCCCGTTGTCCTCGAGCCGCGCCCAGCCTGTCATACTCGCGGATCATGGCAAAGCCCTCCCCCGGCTTGGCGGCGAGCATGTTCCTTCCCAGGAAACCGTGCTGATATTCTCCGCCCAGCACGGCCAAGACCGTGGGGGCAACATCTGTCTGGCTGGCGACGGTCTTGATTCTCCCGGGTGGAATGATGCCGGGGGCGTAGATGAGGCACGGTATGCGGTAGCCGGCTACGTCCAGACTGAAACCGGAATGACGCCCGTGTCTATTGTCAGGGATCAGCACGAAGATAGTCTTCTTGAAGTATGGCGCGGATTGTGCCAAGCGGAAGAACTCACCCAACGACCAGTCGGCGTAGCGACAAGCGTTCGTCATCTTGTTGAAAACGTTGTCGGTAGGCAGTAGTTCCACCCTGCCCGCCGGGACGTCGAACGGTTCGTGGTACGAAACGGTCAGGATGACACCGAAGAACTTCTGGTCGCGCATACTGAGAAACGTCTCGTGGGCTTTGCGCATGGTGACCTCGTCGTGGAAGCCCCAGTCGCTCTTCGGGCCCGGGCCGGTCATCTGGTCCTGCCCAACAAATCGCTCGATACCCCCCGCGGCGAAAAATCCCTTCATGTTGTCGAAATCGGGATCGCCGCCATAGACAAAGACGGTGCGGTACCCCCTGTCACGGAGCACACCGGGCAGGGTCAGGAAGCCTTGCTGCGCCCGAGACCGTTTCATGAGCGATCGCCCGCTAAGGTCGGGGTGTCCGCAGAGGATGCCGATGAGCGCCCGGCTGGTGCGGCCGGCCACACCGTACATCCGCTCGAAGAACAAACCCTTGCGGCATAAGTCGTCCAAAACGGGGGTCTGGCTCGGGGAGTTGCCCATCGCGCCGACCCGGCTGCCGCCCATGCCCTCCATTATGATGATGACCACGTTGTAGTCTTGGCGAGGGCGGCCCGATTTGACCCGGCGCCAGAATGGGAGCCGATCGGGATAGAGAAACTCATCGCCTTTCTGGGCGAGGATGTCGGTAACGATTGTTTTCGCACGATCGACGGATGGAAGCGTGTAGTGGCTGTCCTCGAGGCGGATATCCCTGACCAACCCGACCGCCGCGCGTTGGAGAGTGAAGAAATTGTTCAATGTCAGTTGGGCGACAGCCCTGTTCTCACAGAAGTAGGCGGGGCCGAAACGCAGCGGCTGGTGGCCCAGACTCCCTCGCGCCGCCAGCACACAGGATCCTATCAGCAAGGTCGCCACAATTGGACGTGGCCAGATGGGACCGCGCGGGAGACTCCCCCGCCCAAACACCCACCGAAACAGCAGGTAAAGCCCGACCAAACCCACCACCGCGGTAACCGGCAGAATCCACACAGGATACTCGTGCTGGATGTATGCCGCCGCTTCTTGAAAGCCCCCCAGGTAATCCAGTGCAATCCAATTCAGTCGGACGCCGAACTGACGGAAGAAGTACATTCCGATCACCTCGACAATCAATGCCAGCGTACAGACCACCGCGGCGTAGGCGGCAATGATGCGACGGAACCACCGACGGGGAAATGCCAGATTCGGCGCCAGCGTCAGCGTCAGAACAAACGGAATCATCACATAAGCAATCGGAACAGCGTCGTAACGCATCCCAACCAGAAAACACCGCAAGATATCCGCAGCCCCGACAGAGCCGAGATCTTCCCGGCTGGCGATGAGCAACGCGGCGCGGAAGACCGCAAAGGTGGCCAGCATCACTACCACCGTCATCCATATGAGCCCGACGCGCTGGCTGGCCAACAGTCCCAGAGCCCGGCGCCAAAGGGGCCCCTGCCGGCTGGGTCCTCGAACAGGACTTTGCGTGTCGGCGGGCGTTCCCAAGAGTTTGGTGTGCCTCTCCTTCATTTCGTGGGTGGGCATTATACTCCATATTCACTTCCACCGCTAACTGAGAGCCAGGGCTCCGGGCTAGTCCGCGCGGCTAGCCTTCCCGGAGTTTGGGTTTCAATGCAGCTACGTCCAGGTCCCTAACGTAGTCTTCCATGGGCTCATGGATCTCGTTGAAGCCCATCTTCTTCAGCTCACCGAACCCTTCGGGTGTCGGCTGGCCGCCGCGATAGAGCGCAGTCGCTGGGCTTGTCCTGGAATCCGGTGTGGCGTGCGTAGAATGCCTGGCTACGGGCTACAGGCCACCGGCTACGAACCCGGTGGGCGGCGGCTAAACGACTGCGTATAATATGCGTGAGCGCGGCGAGGCGGTCTGAAAGCGGCCGCCTTTTTCATGCGCCCTGGAGCGGGAAGCTACGGAGCCCGAAGGGCTCAGATTCGAAAGCCCGGGGCAACGCCCCGGGTTCTTGGGCCCGACCACGCGGAGGCCTGAAGGGCCGACACAAGGCTTTGAATAGGAAGGACTTGTAGCGCCCCTTCAGGGCTTTGATGTGAACGAACATCCGGACCCCAGGCGTTGCCTGGGGCTGTTGAATACAAGCCCTTCAGGCTTGACGGAAGACAACACGGCGAACCTTTTCCCCCCCCGCCTGACCTCTTCTTCCGATCTTGGGTCGCGCAGAATACTCGAGACCTTTTCTCAGATACGAAGAGTCCAACTGGGTAGGCGCCGGCATTCACAGATTTCTTGAAGCAGGCCCGAAACCTTGCACATGGTGGCCAAAAAGTGCAAGGTTGCAGAATTGACATAATGCCTTGGAAATGCTGGATTTAACCCCTCATTTTGCGCGCCGAAACCTTGCACTTTATTCGCGAAAAAAGTGCAAGGATGTGCAAGGTTCCTGGCGGATGTTCTCTGGATTTTCGCTCGATTGTCCAGCGAGTAATGGAGCTCACCAAGAAGGGCTACCGGTAAGCTCGCGCCGGCGTTCCGCCGAATACCGAAAAGAACGTATCACGTGCACATCACGGGAAGCTGGGCCGCGGGGTCGATCGAGTCGATGTTCCTTGAACGGAACTGGTCATCGTGCAGAAGACACCTGTACCCGTCGGATTGAGTGAGTTCGTGCGACCACATTCCGGCCAGAATTGAGTCGAGGGAATCGCTCCTGACGTTGCCGAAACTGAACGGGAAGAAGTGACACGGCTGCACCTCGCCGTACGGAGAGACGTAGGCAATACGGTGGTCGGCCGTGAGGCACTTGGCGCCGAGGCGGTTCGAACAGTCGTCGCTGATAAAAGCAAAACCGCTCCCGCAAAGGCTGCGCACCTTCCACTCCTCCTGCCGGTCCAGCACCCTGTCACTGTCTTCTCTGAGCCACCTGCCGGAGAGTCTCACGGGCATCAGCCGCACCCCGGCGATGCCGAGCCGCCTTGCCAGTTCGATTGTGCGTTCGAGGTCGCCGTTGAACACGTTTTCGCGGCACACACAGACAGAGAAGAAGCAGGGCAGTTGCTGCTTAACGCACGACCGCACGCCCTCAAGTACGATTTGCCGGTGGCGGCGCTGCTTGTCATCATGCGGCGCGGCCGCGGAGAACGAGACGAAGATACTGTTCAGGCCGGACTCGACCAGGCGAGAAACGCACTCGTCATCCAGCTTGAGGCCGTTGGTTGAAAGATGGACGAAGAGCCCAAGCTCCGCGGCACATTGCACGAGATGATATACGTCCGGTCTGAGCAAACACTCGCCGCCAAGAAAGGATATGTTGTCGAAAACATACCGCGACGCCGAAACGTCCCGCAAGAGGTGCTCCACCTCGTCCGTGGTGAATTCATCCTTGGCCTCTTTGCGATAGGCCCCCGTAGCGCACCAACTGCACTTGCATTGGCACCTGTGCGTCAGGCCGATGCTCACGAACCTTCGCGGGTGGCTGGAAGGAGGGCGCGCGATCAGGTTCTCGAGAAAACGCCTGACCTGCCGCAGGCTCGATCGCCTGAAGGATCGCTGGTAGCTGAATCGGCAGCGGTTGGCGTGTTTCTGGAAAGCAATCATGTTCACTCCGCCGGCATCTCCGGGAGACGCTTTCTCATCATCTCCTGGAACTCCTTGCTCTCACTCATTTTCTCGACCTTGCCGGCCCGCGTAACATACCAGCCCAGAACGGACAGTATGTGCGTGACGCGCGCGGTTACTTCCGCGCTGTCGCCCTTGAGCGCATCCGTGAGCTTCGGGATTATCGGCTGGCCTTTCGCAACGAGGGCCTCTTGGGCCGCCTCACGCTCTGAGTACTTGGGCAAATTGAGCATTTGGATCAGCTCGTCAACCGAGCGTCCCGCCAGCTTGACGGGGCCGGAATAGGGGCGCGTTGCATGCCGGGAGGGCCGGGTCCTCGCGACGCGGCTGCCGTTGCGCGACCGGCCGTTTAGTTTCTTGCAGCCGTTGACGATCAGGATCCCGATGGCAAGAAACAAGCTGCCCACCATCACCAGGACAAATCGTATGAACGAGGTCACCTTTTTCATTTGCCTTGCCCCTGGCTCAACCAACCCAGGCCGTAGAACCGGCGGTTGAAGCAGTAGTAATGCCAGAACTTGAACAGAGCGAGAAAGAAAACGTTCTTCGGGAACCGTGCGGCCCACCGAATCGCGCGCTGCACAAAGGGGAACTCGACGCCCACGGCAAAGAGCCGCTGGATGTTCTCGATCATGTGGCGCTGCGGGCCGGGAGGATTGAGAACCGACGTCGAATAGTAGTCGTAGTCCAGGCTGTCGAAGTCTCCGTCGAAATAGCCCTGCTTGATGGCGTACTCGGCGATATCCGTGCGCGGATAGGGCTGCATGATCATGGTCATTGCATAATCCACGCTGCACTCGGCGTTAAGGCGCATTGTTTCAAAGACGTCGTCGATCGTCTCACCGGGCAATCCGATCATGTTGAAGGACATGATCCGTATCTTCCGCTCCTTCAACAGGCGGCATGCGGTCAGGATATCGTCTCGCGACATGTTGCGCCTGAGAACCACGTTGCGCAGGTGATCGTTGCCGCACTCGATGCCGATACCGACACCGCTGCAACCGGCGCCGGCGAGCAGGTCGGCCGTCTCCGCCGTGACAAAATCGGGTCTGACCTTGCAGTAGAACGGTAGCGTAACTTCGGATCTGTACCGCCCCAGCAAATCCTCGAGCCAGGCCTTGTTGACGCCGACGTTGCTGTCGAGGAACCACACCAAGTGAGTCTTGTAGCGGCCCATGATCTCGCGGATCTCGCCGATTACGGCTTGCGGATCTCTCAGCCTGACGCGACAGCCGTTGTCCTTGTAGATGTCGTTGAGCGACTTGTTGAAGCAGTACGAACAGGTATGCGGGCATCCGCGGCCGGCCAGGACAGGCCGCACGGTCATCTTGCGCAGGGCCGGATTGCTTTGGTAGTACAGCTCCCAGTCGGGATAAGGCAGTTGGTCGAGGTCGCGCTTGAGCGGCCGAACCGGGTTCCTGTGCACGCGCCCGTCGATCTTGATCCACCAGTTCCTGACCGTTGAGATGTCCTGGCGGGCCTGCAGTCTGTCGGCCAGCTCGACGAATGCCTCCTCACCTTCGCCGATGCAGACGGCGTCAACGCCATCGGCTTCGATCATCTCAGGGAAGAAGGTCGGGTGTGAACCACCGAAGACGGACAGGAGCCGGAACCGCTGCTTGGCGATGCGGCTCATGGCCGTGTAACACTTGTGCAGGCCCGTTGTCACACTGAAGGCGAGTATGTCCGGCGGCCCGTCCTCCGCGAGCTGTCCGAGCAGGTCGAGAGAGTCTTCCACCTGCAGAAGACGCACTGTATGCCCAGCCTGCTTCAGGACGGATGACAGGTACATTATGCCGAACGACGTAACGCTCTTTGATTTCAGAACGACAAATGCAATGTTCATGGTCTTGCCGCCATTGACGACGGAAACATCTTTCACGCCGCCGTGCCCGCTGCTGCCGCGCGTATCCGGTTATCAGGTTGGACGCCTGACGACGAGAATCGTTCCCGCCAGTCCGCTGCCGACCGGGGGACCCGGCTTACATAGTTTCCTTCTCGAGACTCCACATTTCCTGAACGGGTCACTTGCCGACAGCCCAGATCCAGCCCTTGTGCGACACGACGTTGTATCTTGGGGACAGATACCAAAACTAATTCTCCTTCTGCTTTATTTCCGGCTTTGGTGCGCGTTTGCCGGGGCGGAGGTGCTTGTCGAGAAATGCCAGGCAGGACGGCAGGTCGATAACGTGGCCTTTCCCGTGGACGACCAGGGCCGCGTTGTCGCCCTTACCGAGGACACGGTAGCAGGCCTTGATCTCCTTCATGGCCTGTTCGGCAATAGCAACGGGGAAGCCGCCGCGTGCCGGTTCCTTCCTGCCGTTCTGGCATAGCAGCGGGCGCGGGGCCGTCAGGCTGTAGATGTCCGCAAAGTCGAAGTTGGCCGTCAGGTCGGCGAACTCCCAGCATCGGCAGTGGCCGCGGCGCATGTTGGCCACCGTCGTGAGGAAGCCCGAACTAACCGTAGCGGCAATCCGCGTGTCCATCGCGCCCAGCCACATGGTCATCTCCGCGCCGAGGCTGAGCCCCGCACAGCCGATCCTCTCAGGGTCCACCTCCGCCCGTGTGGTCAGGTAGGTCACGCACCGCATTACATCCCACAGGCGCTCGCCCATGAGGGTGCGGCCTTTCTCGTAGACCTTGTGCCGGCCGACATCGGTGGAAATGGTGACGTAGCCGCGTTTGGCCAGCGCCAATCCAAAGCCGCGGTACGCCCCGCCGGGCACGTAAGGCGTTCGGCGGTTGCCGCCATGACCGTGGATACAGACCACGGCCGGGCAGCTTCGCTTGACGGCGGCCTTCGGCACGGTCAGAATTACCTTGAATCGCCGGCTGGCCGTCGAGTTCAGCTCCAGCTCATACAGCGTATAGTCTCTTTCAACTTTGGTTGAGATGACGGTCGGCTTGAAGGCGATCCCCGGTTTGTCGTTCTTGAACCGGTCGGCCTCGACCAGGTCACCGATCGCCAGCAGTTCCACCAGCAGCTTCCTGGACGCCGCCTGCCAGGCCAGGGCCTGCTTCCTATCGGTTGCCGCAAACCTGCGCTTCCGCAGGTCGGTGGGCTTGGCGGCTGCGCGGATGTAGACGACGCCCGCCGCCATCACAAACACCACAATAGCTGAGATCGCTCTGCTCATCTCTGCTCCCGTGCCGGCCGCCCATATCATACAGCCTGCCCTCCACAGGTGCACGGAGCGGCCCTTGGATGTGGGCGTCTATCGCTTATAATCAACGGCACTGCTATGAACCTGCGATCAACTTCATCAGACCACTGCCGGGTGCATCCGGTCGGCTCCAGATCCGACCTGAGAGATTTCAAGCGGCTGCCACGCCGGATCCGCGGACGCGAGCCGGCCTGGGTCGAGCCGCTGAAGCTCATGGAGAATTCGCTGCTGGACCGCCGGCATCACCCGTTCTACGAACGCGGCGCCGGTGCGGAGGCGGAGTTCTTCCTGGCCCGCGGCGAACGCGGCAGGCCGGTCGGACGCATTGCCGCAATCATCAACCACAGGCATATCGCCCACACCCGGAACCGCGACGGCGAGGGCGAAGCATCCGGCTTCTTCGGCTTCTTCGATTGCGTTAACTCACCGGAAGTCGCCCGCGGTCTGGTGGCGGCCGCCGAAGACTGGCTGCGCCGGCGCGACCTCACCGAGATGCTGGGCCCGGCAAGTCCGTCACAGACCTACGAGTACGGTCTGCTGATCGAGGGGCGCGACCAGCCACACCGGTTTCTGGCTGCTTTCCAGCCGGCTTACTATGCGGACCTTCTGGAAAGCAGCGGCCTGCGAAAGGCCAAGGACTTTCTGGGCCTTGTCCTGGACTTTCAGAGCCCGGAAACGAAGGAAATGGTCGATCGGTTCTTTGGCTTGGCCGACAGGGCCAGCCGGAGAATATCCGGGGACATCACAGTCCGATCGCCCGACATCCGCAACTTCGACGCGGAAGTCCACACTGTCTTCCGTGTGTTCAATCAGGTCCTGTCCCCAGTGTGGGGCCACTGCCCTATCAGCGAAGAGGAGCTCGGATACATATTCCGATCGCTGCGCCCCTTCGCCACGCCGGACGCCCTGGTGATCGCCGAGCACCACGGTGAGCCCGTGGGCCTTGCGCTGGCGGTTCCCGATCTGAACGAAATCATTCGGCGGTTGAAGTTGAGGATGAGTTGGATCGAGCCGCTTGAGCTGCTTCTTCGCGCCAGGAGATGGCGCCCGGTCTGTGCGCGGGTCCTGGTTATGGGCATCAAGGCCGGATATGAGCGGTCTCGTGTCTTTCCGGTCATGGTCGCGCAGCTCGGACGCAACTTTCTGAATCACGGAATGCGTCTCGTTGACGCCCATCTGGTCCTGGAAGATAATAGCGCGATAATGGTCCCGTTGCAGCGGTATGGTTTTCGCCCGGACCGAAGGCACCGTATCTATCGGTCGGAGTTGTGAGCGCCATGGACTTTCCGCCCGCGGCCTTCAAACAGGAGCCCATAAGTGAATCCGTATAACCCAACGCGGACGCATCTGCTGGCGAGATTCGGATCGCTCAAGAAGATGGTCCGCGCGCGCGGGCATTTTCTCTACGACGAAGACGGTACGCGGTACCTGGATTTCCTGTCGCAATATGGAGTCGTTTCGTTCGGGCACAATAACCCGGAACTGGTCACCGTGCTGCAGCGGTGCCTGGCGGCGCACCAGCCCTCGATGATCCAGCCCTTTACCGCCGCGGCCACCCAGGAGCTGGCAGAGAAGCTCGAGCAGGAAACCCCGGGCGATCTGTGCTACACCGTGTTCACCAACAGCGGCGCCGAGGCCACCGAGGCGGGCATCAAGCTCGCGCGGGCGCGAACCGGCAGGCTCACTATCATCTCAACCATCGGCGGGTTCCACGGCAAGACGCTGGGGGCGCTGTCGGCCACGGGCAATCCGGCCTACCAGGCGCCGTTCGGCGCGCCCTCGCCGCACTTCGAATACGTTCCCTTTGGCGACGCAAGCGCCCTGGAGGCCAAGCTCAAGTCCGACGGAGACAACATCGCCGCTTTCATTGTCGAACCGGTCCAGGGCGAAGCCGGGATGATACCCGCCCCGCCGGGATACCTGGCCGCCGTTGTGGAACTGTGCCGCGCCGCCGGCGCCATGGCGATCTTCGACGAGGTGCAGACCGGGCTCGGCCGAACCGGCGCGCTGTTTGCGGGCGGTGCCGACGGGATCGCGCCGGACATCATGCTCCTCGGCAAGGCCCTTGGCGGAGGGCTGATGCCGATCGGCGCCTGCATATGTGGGCCGGATGTGTGGGACCACACATTCGGCCGGATGCACAGTTCGACGTTCGCGGGAAACCAACTGGCCTGTGCGGTCGGGTCAGGAGTGATCGACCTGCTGCTCCGCGACAAGCAGAAACTCGTAAAGAAGGTGGCCGAGAGCGGCAAGTACCTGCTGGGGCGCCTCGGCGATCTCGCCGCGCGCCATCCGGACGTCATCAAAGAGGCCCGAGGCAGCGGCTTGATGGCCGGCATTGAGTTCCACCGATTCGACGGCAGCGATTCATACACGATGGGATTTGTCAGCACCAACGGACTGCTGACGCCCCTTTTCAGCGGGTACCTGCTGAATACCCACAGAATCGTTACCGCCCCGGTCTTCAATGACACACATTTCCTTCGTCTCGAGCCGCCCTTTACCGTGGGGCCCACAGAAATAGATGAGACGATCGACGCCATCGATGCCCTCTGCGACAAAATCGAGAATAAGGACTACAGTCGCGTTCTGAAGTACCTGACGGATGTGGACGAACCGCACCGCCCGGCCGGATGCTTTACATCGGGCGGTCCTGGCCGGCACGTGCGCCCGGCCCAGGCTCGCAAGGCAAAGACCGGCTCGTTCGCCTTTCTGGTTCATTATCCCACCGAGCAGGATTATCTCAGGACCGATCCCTCGTTCAGGAACTTCACCGCGCCGGAGATGGACGGGTGGCAGCGATGGCTGGCAGATGTGGGGCCCGGCGTAATCGATCACGTGGACAATATCCCCTCTGCCTCCGCCCGCGGCGCTGAAGGGTGGCTGCTTGGCGTGCCCATGCTGCCGCGGCAACTGCTGGAGATGCGCCCGCCGGAAATGCTCGATCTCTTCCACCACGTGATCAACCTGGCCAAGGTCCAAGGAGCGGGAATCCTCGGGCTTGGCGGATTCACCTCCGTAGTGACCAGGGGCGGCCAGCGCATCGTCGGCCAAGGCATAGCCATCACGACCGGCAACTGCCTGACCAGCGTGATGGCCGTCGACGGCATCCGGGCCGCGGCCAAGATACGAGGACTCGACTTGGCAAATCTGCACGTTGCCGTCGTCGGGGCCACCGGTGCTATCGGACGGCTCACCGCGCTCATGCTCGCCGACGCGGCCGGGCGGATTACGCTTGTCGGCAACAGCCTGAGCCCCGATGTCGACCGGCGATGCCGCGCCGTCGCCGGAGATCTGTATTCGCACCTCCTGCGGCAAGCGGCCGAGCGCGGCGGAGCGTCACTGGAGCCGGCAGGACCAATGGCACCGGCGGCGGCCAAGGCGGTTGAGGCCGTGATAGGCTCACAAGGTGCCTCGCAGTCATCGCCCGGCGAGGGCCTCGGGCGGTGGATCCAGCAACACGCGGCCGGGGACGACACTGAAGAGATGGTGAAGCTGACGGCCACGATGGAGCAAGCCTTCGAGGCAGCAGCCCTCGAGACGCCGCTGCGATGCAGTTGCGATCTGGATTCGAGCCTCAAGGATGCGGACGTGGTGCTGGTGGCGACCAGCTCGGATCAACCCCTCATCCATGCCAGCCACCTTAAGCAGGGCGCGATTGTCTGTGACGTTGCCCGCCCGTCGAACGTAGCGCCCGAGCTGGCCGACCAGCGCAGCGACGTGCTGATCTTCGAAGGAGGACTGGTGGAACTGCCCCATCCGGTCGAGTTCGGCACCGATCTTCAGGCCCTGCCGCCGGGAATCGCGCTGGGGTGTCTCGCCGAAACCGCCCTGCTGGCAACGGAGGGCGACTACAGCGACCACAGCATCGGCCAGAGACTCGACCTGGCCGAGGCCGAATACCTCAGGAAACTGGCCGAAAAACACGGCTTCCGCCCCGCCCCGCCCGCCACATACCGCAAGGCTTGAGCATCCATCAGCAGCGGATCGTCACATCCCCCTGTCGAGTTTGCGGTATTGCACCGCCTCGGCCAGGTGGTGGGCCTGGATGTTTTGCTCGCCTTCCAGGTCGGCTATTGTGCGGGCGATTCGCAGAATCTTGTCGTGGGCGCGTGCTGACAGACCCAGCTCTGTCATCGCCTGTTTCAGCAGGGCCTCGCCCGCGCCGTCAAGCTTGCAGTGCTCGCGAGTCTGGCGGCTGGTCATCGTCGCGTTCGTGGTGATCGTCGAAGTCTTCCCTTTGCCGGCCGGCCCGTCGCCGAGGCGCTTTCGCTGGGCTTGGCGGGCGCGGATGACCTGCTCGCGCATCTCAGCCGACGTCAGACCGCTCGCCTCGCCGCGCAGCTGGCGCCACGGCACGGGCGGGACCTCGATGTGGATGTCGATGCGGTCGATGAGCGGCCCGCTGATGCGCCCCAGGTATCGCTCGCGGGCGTTGGGGGTGCACTTGCACTCGCGCTTCGGATCGGTGAAGTAGCCGCATGGGCACGGGTTCATCGCAGCCACCAGCATGATCGACGCCGGGAACTTCAGCGTGCTGTGCACCCGCGGGATCGTCACGAAGCCGTCCTCCAGCGGTTGGCGGATCATCTCAAGCGTAGCCCGTGTGAACTCCGGGAACTCATCCAGGAACAGCACGCCGTGATGGGCCAGCGATACCTCGCCCGCCTGGGGAATCGTCCCGCCGCCTATCAGGGCCGCCGCGCTGCAGGAGTGATGAGGCGTGCGAACCGGGCGGACGGCCATCAGGCTCTTGCCCGGCGCCAGCAGCCCCCGAGATGAGTAAATCCGAGTGGTCTCCAGCGATTCCTCGACCGCAAGGGCCGGCAGGATCGTCGGTATCCTCTTTGCCAGCATGGTTTTGCCGCTTCCGGGCGGACCTATCATCACGATATTGTGATGCCCCGCAGCCGCAATCGTTATCGCGCGCTTGGCCGACTCCTGCCCCCGGACCTCACCAAAGTCACTGTCGTATTTGCCCTCGATGGTGAATATCTCCTCCAGGTCCACGCAGGCCGCCTCGATGGGCAGCTCATCGGTGAGAAAACCCACGGCATCGGTCAGGAAGTTGACGGGGATCACCTCCACACCCTCGACGACGGCAGCCTCGGCGCCATTTTCGGCCGGGACTATCACGCCCTTTCGCCCGTCTTCACAGGCCTCCGCGAGCATCGCAATGGCAAGGGCCCCCTTAATCCGCCGCACGCGCCCGTCGAGGGCAAGTTCGCCCAGGATGATGTAGTCGTCGAGCTTTTCGCTGGCGAACAAACCGGCCGCCGTGCACACCGCAAGGGCTATCGGCAGGTCGAGGGCGGCTGAGTCTTTCTTCACATCGGCCGGCGCGAGGTTGATGGTGACCTTCGGCCCGGGCCAGCGATAGCCGCTATTGCGAAGGGCCGCCTGGATCCGCGAGACGGACTCCTTGACGGCCGTATCCGCCAGGCCCACCAGCTTGATCTCGCCCATCCCGCCGTGGGCAACGTCCGCCTCGACCTCGCAGCCGATAGCATCAATGCCCTGCAGAATCGCCGAATGAATTCGTGAGATCATATGCATCTCCCCGAATAAGGGTAGCGAATATGGTACTTGTGAAGCCGCCCGGACGCAAGTCAGCCCGCAGCACACTTGCCCCGCCGCCTCAACAGCCGGGGCCCAGTTCAATACCAAAGTTCCCGCCGAGGTCGACGCGGGGGCGCATCAAGTGGTCGGTAGCCTCATTACGGGAAATGCGCCGTGGGCATTCATCCGCCCATGGTCTAGGCCAGGCAGCGCGGTTACCTGGCCTGCGTGGTAGACCGCGCCGGTTGGGACGCCGGTTTATTCCTGTTCCACCAAACTCGCCACCAAACGGTGTTCTCGCCGAAGTCCCGGCCGGTCAAAGTTTTGAGCGCCTCAACGGTCCGTTCGAGGACCCACCAGGACCGGCTTCGGCGGGCTTTCTCGGCGGCTTCGACGAGCGGGCCGATGGCGCGACGGTCACCGATCTTCCCCAGCGCATAGGCGGCCCAGGCCGGCGTTCGTGAGTCTCCCTTGCCCAAGGCCGCGGTCAGTGCTTCCACCGCAGGCCGGCCGATCCTGATCAGCGCGGCGGCGGCCCACTCCTGCGGGCCGGGATACCGATCGCTCAAGAGTGGAATAAGCTGCGGGATGGCGCGCGGGTCGCCGAGGGCGCCCAGCGCCGACGCGGCAGTCTCGCGCACGTGAGAGTCCTCATCCTTCAGGGCAGCCACAAGCGGCTCAAACGCCGTCGGATCGGCAATTTGGCCGAGCGACTTGGCCGCATACCGTCGGACGCGCTCGTCTGCATCGGCTTCGAGTGCCTCGATCAGCGGCTGGACGCCCCTTTTGGCATCGATTTTCCCCAGGGCCACAGCCACGCTCGCGCGGACATGCCCGGTCTTGTCCTTGAAGCCTGCAAGGAGAGCAGGAAGGGCTCGCGGATCTTTCATCCGTCCGAGCGCCCCGGCGGCGGCACCACGGGTATCGGGCGAGTCGCAACGAAGAGCTTCCAAGATGGGGCGAAGGTCAAGGCGGCCCCGTGCCGGCCCGCCGATCGCGTTCAGAATGCTTTGCTTTCCGGTGAGGTCCTCCTGATCGGCGAGCATTGCGATGAGCCGCACGTTGGCCCGGGGGTCTTGTGCCTGGCGCAAGAGCTGCAGCACTCCCCATCTCCGCTGCTTGTCGTCGAGAAATGCCACCAGAGGCTCTGTCGCCCTCGGATCGCCGAGTTCCACCAGGAGCGACGCGGCATGGAAGCGGACGCCGGGCTGCTTGTCCCTTACCGCAGCGGCGATGGTCTCGATTGCCTTCTTCTCGCCCATCAACACCAAGACGCGTGCGGCCCGAAGCCGCGCCTCCATCTCAGCCTCTTTTGATGCGCGACGGAGGGCGGACCGTGCGGGGGCGCCGATCTTCTTGAGCGCCCGGGCCGCCTCACCATGGACCACCATGTGCCACGGGGGGCCGCGCGAAGGCACGAGCGTGTATTCCGCGTTGTCGGCCAGGAGCTCGACGAGGAACGGTGCGGCCGGCGCCGCCTTAGGCCCCATCCGCTCAAGCGCCCGGATTGCCTTGATTCGCGTGTACGGATGGGAACTGTAGAGCCGCTCGACGTGGCCTTTAACCTCAGGCGGCATATCCGGTGGGATCTTATCTTTAGGAGTCTTCGGCTGGGCCAGCGCCACCCCCGCGTGCAGCGCGACCCCCAAACCCAGCAAGCAATGAAGTAAGCGACGATTCATGGCTTCCTTTTCTCTGCTGGATGTCGCCTTGTGTGCTCGGGCGCCGTTCTAAGCGGACAGGAGGTCCTTTTAGCCGACAGCCCCGGCCAGCGATAGCCGCTGTTGCGAAGGGCCGCCTGGATGCGCGAGATGGATTCCTTAACGGCCGTATCCGCCAGGCCCACCAGCTTGATCTCGCCCTGCCCGCCGTGGGCAACGTCCGCCTCGACCTCGCAGCCGATAGCATCAATGCTCCCCATGGGATCTCCGCTGCGCTTCGACCTGCAGAATCGCGGAATGAACTCGTGAGATCATTTGCATCTGGCCGCAAAAGGGTTGCGGATATGGTACCCGCATGTGCCGCCACCGACAAGCTCTTGCCCCGCACGCCTACGGTCCAATTAAGTAAGGCGTCCCCGGAATTTCAAAGGCTGTCTTTCGGTTCCACGATGGGGACCCACCTTCTCAGGACGCCGCAGCTTCAGGAGAGGTCCGACCATGATCTATCTGCTGGCGCATCGGCACAAGGTTGCCCCCCCGCTGCCGGCCGGCCGCGGGGGCTTCACTTGTCTTTCCAATTGGCCTTGACCCTGTTCCATAGCGATTCGTATTGGTCAGCGATACCCTTGAAGTCCTTGTGCACGGTCGAGTAGAAGATCGTCTCGTCGGCTAAGTGTTTGTCCAGTTCTTCCCAAGCGTACCCAGCGGTCTCTTCGTCGTCGTCCCGGAGCGTCTGGATGATCAGCGGTATCGTGCGAGAGCTCATCTCCAGCCGAAAACAAATGCATTCGGAGGCGGCCCGTCGCGCCTGGAGATCCCGGCTTTTCAGTTGCCGGACGAGGAACTGGAACGTCCCCTCGTCGTGCTGCTGGAGTTCGAGAGCGCAAGCGCTGAAAATGCGCACCCGCATGTCCGGGTCGCCGCGCCAGGCGTTCTGCAGGGCCCGTAGATGCCTCTCGGTCTTGACCCATCCCAGGGCAATGGCCGAGTGTTCGCGCATGTGCTGCGACTTGTCGTTTGCCAACACGCCGCAGAGACAGTCGATCGCCCTGGGCGTTCGGATCGCCGACAGGGCATACAAGGTATAGGGGCCGGCTCTGCCGGACCGGACCCTCGCGATCAGCGGTTCCACGGCCCGCTCGTCTCTCAACTGGCCCAGGGCCGCCTCGGCCGGGTAGCCAAGCCTCGGATCGTTCAGCACCTGGATGAGTGCCGGCACGGCTCGCCTGTCACCGGAAAAGCCCAATTCGCGGATGATCGTGCTCCGCGCCGGGCACTCGGGGTCGTTGACGCACCGGCAGAACAGGGGTACCAGCACGTCATTGTACCTGGGCATGTAACTCCTCCGGGAGAGCCCGCAACTGGCGTCGCTGTAGTGAATGCCGTAGAAGTAGGCCATTGGATCATCCCGGTTCGTCCTGTCGAAAATCTCCTCGGCACCGACTCCGGCCACGCTCCGATGGACCCGTGGATCGACCTGGGGTAAGGGCTTGGCACAGCACAGTGACACAAAAACCAGCAGCAGGACGGCTAACCGAAGTGGCCCTGTCGTGCACGTTGCGGCGCGTTGTCCCCTAATCGCATGTCTCCTTGACCAGTTGGGGCAGACCGTCGAACCCTTGGAGTATGTCTGTCGCATCGGCCCGTGTCAACCGGGATCTCCCAGATCGGCTCGCGCCTACGACCATCGTGGGAAGACGAAAAGGGGTCAGGAATGCTTTGCAGAAAACCCACATGTTGCAGGGCGTGGCGGGTTGGACGAGCGCATAAGAGGATGAGGATGTCGTGGGCCAAGTCGGCCCTGCTCATCCCGGCAAGAGTCTCGCGCGAGTTGCCCGGTGAGGGTATCACAGCGACAGCTTCGTCGGTACGGAAAGTGGCCTTCGTACACGGTTTTGCCGCTTCCGGGCGGGCCTATTCCGCCGCAGGCGGATTGTGAAACCTCGCAGCCGATGACGTTACTGCTCCAGTACAATAGATCTCCGCTTCGCTTCGACCTGAAGAATCGCCGAATGAACTCGCGAGATCATATGCATCTCCCCGCAAAAGGGTTGCGGATATGGTACCTGTGAAGCCCTTCGGACGCAAGTAGGCCTGCAGCATACTTGCCCCGCCGCCCCACTTCTTGCCTTTGCGGCTGATTTCGTAGCCCTCACAGCTCGTGAAGATTACCCGGCCGGGCGGGTGGCGGCCTGGGGCTTGGCCTTGGGCGGGCGATACTCCTTGGCCTTTCGCTTCAACTTCGCATATTGCGCCTGGTCAATCTCGCTGATCGTGCTGTAGCGCTTGTACAGCAGGTACCGGTGCGTCACCGAGCCGTCGTCGAGGGCCACGCCCACGTCAAAAGCAATCGTCTGGAGGGACGTCCCGCCCAGCTTCCAGTCCGGAGGGTACGTCACGAGCTGGACCGACTTGATGTCGACGGCCGATTTGACGGTGGTTTTGAAGCGCCACTGCAGCACCTTGTCGCTTCTCCACAGGAGGTGCGGCGGCAGCAACCAGAGCTGCGCCTTTTCATCGAGCCACACCAACTGGACGTTCACGATCATAGCTGCGTTCTCGTGGAGCCGGGTCGCCCACAAGGCCACGGGGCGAGCGGGCGTGCGGACGATCGTTCGGTTGGCCCAGCCGGCGGCCTGTTGGACCACCGTGTAAGCGGGTCCGGACGGCGTTGCCGTCTTCACAGTGCAATAGCGTCTGGTGATTTCCGGCTCCCGATCCGAACGGGACGGCCACGTCAGGAACTTCTCCTGGAGCACGTTGGGATCGTCGCCGATGCGAAAGTTCGCACTGGCCGCAAAGCGGGGATTGACGCTGATGATGCGGAAGTGATACGAGCCCCGTTCATCTGCGGGGAGTCGAAACACCTGCCGCAGATCGAATGTGAACCGCACGGACTTGCCCCCGCTGACAACCTGTTTCTTGGCGGTGTCGACAGGCCATTTGTTCATGCGGAAACGATTGGCCACCTTCGTCTGGCGCCCCCCAGGGACGTCCCCAGCGGGACGCTTGCCATCCGGTGCGCCGGCCTGCACGCGCACGAGCGAGCAGCTCCCGTGGTGTCGGAAGAAGCTATCCAGGCCGCTGGTCGTGACGGAGGTGGGCGTCCACAGGGTCACCGGCTTCTGCTGTTGATTGCGCAGCGTCACAATGATGGTCAAGGGATTGCCGCGTGCGTATCTTGCCAGCGCCGACACGGTCGCCTCCGCGCCCGATGCCGCACCGGCGGGTTGGGAGGCCGGGGCCTTTGCGATCCTGTCGCACCTCCCTATAAGCGCCTGGAATGCGGCTATCTCTTCCAGTGTGAGTGTGATCTTCCCGTGATCTTTCAGGAAGCCGCGAAACAGCTTGCTGAACTTCTCGGCCTCGGCCTTGGTAGCGGGGCGAATCTCCGGCAGCTTTATCTCCAGCGGCCAAGACCTGCTGCCGGTCCGGTATGTCTTGGCAAAGAACTGCCGAAGGCTGCGATGGACGTACTTCTCAACCGTGGCGCCGCGGTAGACCGAGAGCAGCAGCCGCGTGCATTCGTACCTGTCACGGTGCTTGATCAGAGCAATGATCTGGTCGCCGTATCGCCACAGATATTTCTCGAACAGCGCGATGCTCTCGGGCGTTCCGTAGGCCGCAAGCGCTTCCATGATGCGGATATTCAGCGTGGTGTCTTTCTGTGTCAGTTTGCGCGCGCAGAACTTCAGAAGGTCGGGCGTGGCCGTCTCGACGTACTGGAGGGCGTCATACGCCAGATACGCCCGCCAGAGCTTGTTGCCCCTGTCCCGTGTGTACGTCTTGACGTACACGTCCTGATCGACCAGCCACGTCAGGGCGGGGATGGCGCGGGCGGGCGGACCTTCCGCAATCGCTCGCAGCGCCGAAGCAAGTATCTTGAATTTGACTTCCAAGGGCTTGGCCTCTTTGAACATGGGCCCCTCCAGCCCGGGCCGCTCCAGGCGTTTCAGCACGTCCTCGGTCGCCATGGCCGTCAGCAGTTTGCTCCATGCGCCGTCGTCATTGCCGGCCGCGATCCCCCTGACTCCCTCCAGGATAATGGCTGGGCGGTCGGACTTGAGCTTCTCGACCGCCGCCTTCAACACGGCGGCCTGATCTGCTGCGGGCTTGGCGATGTAGCCGATCAGCACGAGCGTGCCGGAAAAGTCCTTCAGGTAGAACGTCCCCTTCCGTCCGACCTCGGGCTTGTTGAACTCCGCCTCGAAAATCGCGTACTTGCCCGGAGGCTTGTACCCGAATGACACGTCCTTGCCGGCCAGCTTGCCTTTCAGCACGGCCGCGACCTTCGCACGGACCGGAAAGGCCTTGCGGTACTTCGCCACCGTTTCCACCCGGGTGACGGTACCTTTAAAGACCACCGTGCTCTGATCGTGAAGCTGTTGCGGCGTGTAGGTCCCGGCCCGACTCTCGGCCGAAGCCGGCAACGTCAGCCAGAGCAACGCGCACATCGCAAGACAGGTTCTCATGTGGATTCCCTTTCGCATCCACTCGTTAGACGGCGGGATACCGGGTCCGGTTTCATATTCCTTCACGCTTTTCTCCCGGCCCAGACACAAGTCGGGCCGCGGCACACTTGCCCCGCCGTCTGACGGGGCGTATTGTGGAGGGGGAAGTCACCGCATTCTCCCCACCGGCCGGCAGGAAAGGAGCGACCAATGGTGCGACGAATCAGCCGCCGAAGGTTCCTGCGGCATACAGCGCTTGGCGGCGCGGGGGTGGTAATTCTCACCGGCAGCGCCTCGGCCAAGACATATAAAGCCAACGAGAAGCTCGGCGTGGCGATAGTCGGCTGCGCCGGACGCGGCCAGTGGTTCGTCGCCACGCTTCCGAAGCTCGAGAATGTCGTGGCGATGTGCGACGTCAACGAGCGGAAGGCCGCCGGCAGCTACAATCGCCTTCCGGACGTGCCGAAGTTCCGCGACTTTCGCAAGATGCTCGACAAGATGGACAAGCAGATCGCGGCCGTCGTCGTGGCCACGCCCGACAACACCCACGCGGTGATCTCCGTAACCGCGATGACCCATGGCAAGGCGGTGTTCTGCGAGAAGCCGCTGAGCCACGATGTGTGGGAATCGCGCGTCATGCGCAAGACGGCCAAGGAACACAAGGTCGCCACGCAGATGGGCAATCAGGGCACGGCCACCGGCGGATTCCGCCGTGCCATGGAGCTGATCCGGCAGGGCGCGATCGGCGACGTGCGGCAAGTATATGTATATAAGGATGGCGGCGGCCCGGGCAATCGCCCGCTCCCCAAAGACCGGATGCCCATCCCCGAGACGCTCGATTGGGATCTCTGGCTCGGCCCGGCGGCCCACCGGCCTTACCACAAGCGGTGGATGATGTGGCACGGCTGGCGCGACTTCGGCACGGGCAGCCTCGGCAACTGGGCCAGCCATTCGGCCAACCTCGCGTTCAAGGCCCTGAAGATCGACTCGCTGTGGTACGCTGATGCCAAGACCAGCCCGCGGATCCGCATCGAGGCGAAGGTCTCCGAGGTGTGCACGCACTCGCTCCCCAAGTGGGAGATCATCACATACGGGATCCCGGCCCGCGGCGACCTGCCGCCGGTGACGCTGGTGTGGGGCAACGGCTCGCGGGCGCCGAACTTCCGTGACACGGTCGAGAAGGTCCTCGGACGCGGCCTGGACTGGGGCGACAAGGGCCAGAAGAAATGGACCGACCACGCCGGGGCGGTAATCGTCGGCAGCAAGGGCAAGGTCGATACCAACGGGCACAACACGAAGTTCTCGCTGGTCCCCGCGGAGAAATTCAAGGACGTGCAGACCCAGCATCCGGAAAAGCTGCCCCGTTCCCGCGGGCACGAACGGGAGTTTTTCGACGCCGTCAAGGGCGGCAAAGCAGCATGGAGCAGCTTCGCCTACGCCGCCTGCCTGAACGAGTTCCTCCAGCTCGGCAACGTCGCCACGCTGTTCAAGGGCCCGCTGGAATTCGACCCGCTGGCTTGCAAGATCACCAACAACGACGAGGCCAACAAGGCCCTGCGCCGCGACTATCGCAAGGGCTGGTCCCTGTAAGGCCGCGAAGGGCCCGACCGCGACGCCGAAAGGAAAGGCGACCATGGCGAACAGACATGTATGTGTGGCGGCCTTCGTGGCAGCGGTTATCTTGGCGCTCCCCTGCCCGGCGGCAGAGATCCCCAAGCATCGGGCCGAGCAGATTCGCAAGGCGGCGCCGGCCAAGGCGCGGGTCCAGCCCAAGAAGGCCCGCCGCGTGCTGATCCTCAACACGCCGCCCCACCTGATGCCCAAGGACCCGCACAAGGGGTATTGCATCCCGTACGGCGCTTATGCGATGAGGACCCTCGGCGAGAAGACCGGCGCGTTTACGCCCGTCGTCAGCGGCGACGTGTCGCTGCTGATGCCCGATAGCATCAAGCAGTTCGACGCCATCGTCCTGAACAATGCATCGGGTGCGTGGATCACGCCCGGCGACGGCGCCATGAAGAAGCTCAAGGCCCACGGCGACAAGCAGGCCGTCGAAAAACTGCTCCGCAAGAGCCTGCTCGAGTTCATCAGGAGTGGCGGCGGGATAGTCGCTTATCATTACGCCATCGGCGGCAACCGTCACTGGCCGGAGTTTCACCAGATGCTCGGCGCGACTTGCGGGGGCCACCCGTGGAACGAGGAGGTGGGCGTTCTGGTCGAAGAGCCGGACCATCCCGTGCTGGCGGCCTTCGGCGGCAAGAAGAGCTTTCGGGTCAAGGAGGAGGTTTTCCAGTTCCGCAAGCCCTACTCGCGCGAGAAGCTCCGCGTGCTACTGAGCCTGGACGTCAAGACAACGAACATGGGCGTGAAGTGGATCCACCGAACGGACAACGACTTCGCATTGGCCTGGGTGAAATCGTACGGCAAGGGGCGCGTGTTTTACACGGCGTTCGGCCATCGGACCGAAATCTACTGGAACCCGGCCCTGCTGCAGCTCTATCTGGACGCGATCCAGTTCGCCGCCGGTGATCTGGAAGCGCCGACTCAGCCCAGGACGTCACGCCCGGCGCAAAACGGGCCCGGCCCGACGCCACCGGACGTAAGGAAGGCCAGAATGAAAGCCAGGAACGTCAAGGAACCCACCGAGCAGGAGATCCGCAAGATCGAGGCCGCCGCGCCCGACAAAGCCCCCGCCAAGCCCGCCAAGGGCAGGAAGGTGCTCGTCTGGGGGCACGTCTGGACCCATCCCCCTAACCCCTTCGCCGAGAAGGCGCTGGAGATCCTCGGCAAGAAGACGGGCGCCTACGAGGCCGTCGTCAGCGACGACCCGCGCCTGCTCCTGCCGGACCGCCTGGGGCGGTTCGACGCGCTGGTGATGAACAACATCCACGAGGGCGAGCCGTTCCTGCCGGCTGGCCTGAACAAGCTCCCGAAGGACCAGCAGACCGCGGCCCGCAAGTTCGATCAGGCGGTCAAGAAGAGCATCATCGAGTTCGTTGCGGGCGGCAAGGGCGTCGTGGGCACTCACGCCGCCACGGCTGCCTGCCAGAAGTGGCCCGAGTACGGCCAGATGATGGGCGGCTACTACGGCGGGCACATCATGCAGGAGGTGGCGATCAAGATCGAGGACCCCGGCCACCCGGTTAACGCCTGCTTCGAGGGGAAGGGCTGGCGCATTCGCGACGAGGTTTACATCTCCCGTGAGCCCTACTCGCGCGACAAGCTCCGCGTACTGCTGAGCCTGGATCTGGGGAAGATGAAAGACCCCGCCAAGCGCCCGGACAAGGACTATGCCGTCAGTTGGGTCCGCCGGCATGGCAAGGGGCGAGTCTTCTACTGCACCCTGGGCCACGTATCGGCGACGTACTGGGACCCGATGTTCCTGCGACACCTGTTGGCCGGCGTCCAGTTCGCCATCGGCGACCTGGAGGGCAAGACCGCGCCAAGCGGCAAGTAAAAGCCGGACATCAACAGGAAGCGGCTACTGCAGCTTCGGCCCGGCGATGCGCTCGCCGCGGCGCTGGCGGGCCTGGTCGGCGGGGTCAAACGTGCCGTAGAACAGGGCGTTGGCGTCCATCCAGGTGGCCAGACGCTCGATGTCGTCGCGGCTCAGCTTTACCTTGCTGTGACCCTTCAGGAGCTTCTGCATCAGGGGGCTGGCCCGCGCGCCGAAGTGTCCCGGCCGCACGATCGGCTCGCTGTTGACCCGCCGCCAATTCCCACCGCCGCGCCCCCAGGCGGAGAATGGCACGCGCGCCGCCAGGACGTTGTAGGAGCGCGTGTAGTGTCCTTGCGGCTGGCCGGTCAGCACGACCTTGCCTTTCGGCTTGGCCCCACTGTGGCACTTCACGCAATGCTTATTTAGCACCGGCTGGACCAGCAGCGGATAGCTGAAGGGATTTGACCCGTCGGGGCCGGGCCGGACGCGCGAAGCATCGCGAGCCAACGCAAGCAGCCGCCCGGTAATGGGCGGGGCAGTGGTTCGCGGCTCGTGGCAGCCCACGCAGGCGGCCGTCTCGCCCGGGCGAAGGTACGTGACCGATCGCATGATCTGCACCGCCTGCCCTTTGTCGTCCAGCACCTGGAAGGAAAGCGGCACGCCGGCGGGCGCGCGGAAGTAGGCCGAGCCGTCCTCTTCCACCGGCACCGTGCCGAGGACCTGCCTGCCGGGGGAGGCGTTGGCCAGGCCCACAGGCGGATTGTTGATGCCGGGCGTGGACTTCGGCAGCACCTGCACGATGCGCAGCCGCTTGACGGCAACCTTTGGCAGGGCCGGGCTGGCGTTGTAGACGTTCTGCACGATGAACGTTCCCTCGGCGCGAGCGCCCTTCTTGCCCACGGGCGCAGGCGAAGGCTCGCGCCGGCGCGGGCCAAGCGGCATCGGCCAAAGGCTCGATATGTTCAGGTCACGGTAGAGCAGCTCCTTGTTGCCGAACCGGTCCACCAGATAGATGCCGAACATGTTCGGCCGATTGGCCTTCGGCTCGCCGACGAGCGGCTCGAAGCTGTAAGCCGCCAGGAAGTACGTCTCCGAGAGCGGCCACGGACTTCGATAGCAGTGTCCCGGCCAGCGCTTGGCCTCGATGCTGGGCGGGCGCAGGCCGTTGCCCGCAACAGCCCGCCAGCGCGGCAGCAGCACCGCCTCGCTTTCCGGGAACGGCGCATCAGGCGTAAGGCGCTGCAGGGGCTCGGGCCCGTCGACGCCCTTTCTGACGTCAACGAGCACGATTGAGCCGGCCGTCATGGCGTGGTGCGCCCCGGCCGTTGCGATTACGCGCTGGCTGCCCGGCACCTGCCGCGCCTCCCACAACCCCACGGGGTTGTACGTATTGTTGCCGTAGAACGCCGCCGGCGCGCTGCCGTCTGCGCGGACGGTCCACAACTGCTCGTAGTACACCGCGTGCCGGTCGACGTAATCCCACCGGGTGTAGATGATGCGCCCGTCGGCGAGCACGGCGGGATCCCATTCGTTCGTCTCATGACACGAGATGCTCCGCGGGTTGGACCCGTCGGCCTCGGCCAGGGCCAGCGTGTAGTTCTCGCAGCCGGGGTTGCCGCAGCGGTGCCACCCGCCCCGACGCGTCGAGATGAATACGATCTTCCCGTTGGGCAAGTGCTTCGGCGAGAAATCGTCGAACCGCCCTTGCGTCATCTGCCGGACGCGCCGCCCGTCCGCCGTCATCTCGTACAGATGGTAGTACCGCCCAGCGTGGCCGCGGATCGTGTCGCGCGGGCGAGTGTCCGCCCCGCAGTACGAAAACAGTATCCGCTTGCCGTCGTACGAGACCTCAGGATGCTGATAGCTGCCCTGCTTAAGCGCATCCGGCGCGAGCCGGCGGGACCGAAAGCTCTTGCCGGGCTCCTCCAGGACGAAGATCCCGCCTCCCGGGCGGGCGTATCGGCCGTAGTACTGAGTCAACTGGTGGCTGAAGCTTCCCGGGACCTGCTTGACGAACAGAAGCGGCCCGCGCCCGGCCAACGGATTCGCCAACGCGATCCGCCGACGCAGCACGTGGACGCTGCGCCAGAGTTCCTCCCAGTCGCCCTGATCGCCGCC
>SDBT01000043.1_pt1 | contig 144382 bp, 245 predicted proteins | sample 2277101 | NCBI WGS metagenome assembly SDBT01 (sample SAMN10404973, study PRJNA504765) | marine sediment metagenome | isolation source: marine sediment core GS10_PC15, 103 cmbsf | place: Arctic Ocean: Southern Knipovich Ridge | collected 2010
CTCCAGGGATCTCGAACGATTCCTGCGGGTGATCGATGAGCCGCTGCAGCTACTGCTGTGCGATGTCGACGAGTTCACAACGATCATGGACATCGATCTGATCGACAAGCGGAACCTCGGGGCACTGCTCGATCACCTCGGGGTGCCCTTCTCCTTCGCGCCCAGTCTGAGCGAGACCGATCAGCGCCGCCTCGCTAGCATCCTGGTCGATATCTACAAGCGGAAGGGTGTCGAGGTAGCCATCGAGGCGACTGTGAACTTCCTGCTCGGCTTCGAAATCGACATCCAGCCCTATCTGGATCCGGGAGAAACTTGGATTATGGGGGAGAGCCTGTTAGGCGTGGACACGTTCCTTGGACCCGGCACGTTGTTCCTGCGATACTCCTTCCAGGTCAAGACTATCGAGGACCTGACGGAGACCCAGCGCCGGCGAATGATCGAAATCGTCAACTACATGAAGCCTAGCCACACGCATTTCGTACGCATAGCCGAGCCCAGCACGCCGGACATCCCAGTTACCCCTGTGTCATGACCACGCAAACCAAAAAGAAGTGCGCTCGTTGTAAGCAGCCGCGACCGGTGGATCATTTCCATGCGGATGCTCGTGCGCGCGATGGACTCGACTCATGGTGCCGGGGGTGTCGAAGGGAGTACTCGCGGGAGCGAAATGGCGGATCATCTAGAATACGCAGTACGAAGCAGTACCGAGAACGCAATCGTAGTGGGCAGAAAGGGAAGACCTGTACGAAATGCAAACGGTACCGGTACTACGGCAGTTACAGCAAGATGTCGGGTACGTGGGACGGGTGTAATCCGGCGTGTAAGAAGTGCATCAGAGCGGCGCAGAACAAGGCGTATGCGGATGACCGCGAGAACCGTTTGCAGAAGGTGAAGGATCACTACGCGGAGAACCGAGAAGAACTCGGAGAACAGCGACGAGAACGCTATAGAACTGATCCGGAATTTCGCAAAAAGAAAATAGAGTCTGCACTTAAGTACGCTTCTGTAGCTAGATCGCGCCGTAAAGCTAATCCTGTCTGGGCGTTTGCCGATCGGATTAGAAATCTCCTGCGTATTGCGCTGAACAGACGTGGGCTGTCAAAACGTGGGAAGACCTTTGACCTGTTGGGATATACACCACAGGAATTGTGGAGCCATCTGTCCGTGTATTTGGGCACATCCTGTGAAGGTGGTTGCGGTGAGATAATCTCTCTACCCATTTGTCACATTGATCACATCATTCCGTTGGCAGTAGCTACAACGGAAGATGAAATTGTTGCTCTGAACGCCTTGAGCAATCTGAGATTGCTTTGCGCTGCCTGCAATCATAAAAAGCACACTAAGGAGGCTGCGTAATGGACCGTCGAGATTATTTTTTCCGGATGCTCGTAAACGAGAACGAGCTAGATGACGCCTTCAGTGGATCTGAAGACGCTGTCCGTAACGCGTCCATCGACACAGGTCTCGCCTCCGAGGCTTTGAGTACGACTCGTGGCGGCATCATGACGGGCCTTGGGGTCACGAATCCCGCTGGTCTCGACGTGGTGCTCGGTCAGGGCGCCGCCTACGATGACCAGGGACGGCGCACATTCCTGGACAGCGACGTCACTGTCGAACTCGTGCAGACGGGCTCCACCGGTGTGGGCCAGGGTGGCACGCCCACGGGTGGTGTACCCACGGCGCCGGGTGGTGGGCTGAAGCGGTGGGTGACCGTATTCATCACGTTCGATCGTGATCTGCAGGAGGAGCGCACCGACGGTACCGGTGCCCAGGTATTTTTCAAGCGTCTGGAAAGTTTCCGCATCACCGTAGCCCAAGGTGCCCCGCTCGCCTCACCCACCGAGTTCCCGCCGGTGGAGGCTGGGAAGATCCTGCTCGGTGACTTCCGTGTCACGGATGCGGGCACCATCGATCTGATCCAGACCGATCGCCGGCAGGTCTGGCTGCGCGCTCGAAGTAGCGCTGGCGTTCCGATCACTCGTGTCGGCACCGGCTTTGACATCCGCGGTATCGAATCCAGCGATGGTGTGCGCGGTGTCATCGAGACGCTTCTCGGTTTCTACAACGACCACGTGGATCCGACAGTCAACGCCGATGCCCACCTCGGCTCATCCATTCCTTATGACGGTGGCCCCAACTGGGCCGATGGTACGACCAACCCTCCCATCACCGTCGCCGGTGGCGGTATGGATGCGCAGATCGACAAGGTCATCGGTGACCTCGCTGATACAGCGGCGGGTTCCAACAAGATCGGTACGCCTGCCGTAGCGGGTGCAGTCGATGACCTCACCGCAGGCCCGCTCGGCGACAAGATCGCCGACATCATGGGCTTCATCAACGACCGCCTGGAACTGAGCGCCTCTGTAGGCCTTCAGACGATCGCAGATGGTGTAGTGATCACCACCGCCACGACGAACGAGGAAGCTCTCGACGCCACTGGCGATGGTACGGCAGCAGGTATCATCGGCCGTGGCGGCAGCGGTGCTGGCACAGGAGTCATCGGTATTGGCGGTGCCGGAGTCAGCATTGGCGTGCTGGGACAGAGCGTCAACAGTGCACCAGGCGTCAAGGGTGAGGGCAGCATCGGTGTCGAAGGCCGCTCTATCTCCGGTCCCCTTCCCGGCATGATCGCTTCTGCGGCTGCCAGTGACGGTATCCGCGCTTTCTCCGATAGCGTGTTGTCGCGCGGTGGTGTGTTTGCCGGTGGTGGCCAAGCGCTGCCTGGATCGGGTGGTGCGCACGGTATCGAAGCTGTCGGTGGCGACAGTGCTGGATCTGTGGGTGTCCGAGGGCTAGCCGCCGCGACCAACCGCACAGCCATTTTCGGCAGCGGCGGTTTCAATGGTGTTCAGGGTGATGGAGCTGACAGTGCTACCACCGCTGCAGGCAGAGGCATTCTCGGTAGAGGTGGCGCAGGTACAGCCGACCCAGCTACCGGCGGAGTCGGCGGTGTGTTCGTTGGGGGCGACGGCACGGCCGGAAACGCGAGTGGTGGTGCCGCCATCACTGCCTTCGGCGGGGTGGGAATTGGTGCAGGAACGGACGGGCACGGCATTGAAACTACCGGTGCTGGCACCGCTGGCGCAGGTGTGTTGGCCACCGCCGGTACGTCAGGCATCGGTGTTGACGCCATTGCTCCAGGTGCTGGAGCCGCCGTCCGCGGCACAGCGAATGGTTCCGGGGGCGTTGGTGTTTTAGGTATCTCTACCCTGGGTTCAGGCATTGGTGTTGATGGGTTTGCTGGTCCTGGTGCCTCAGGCATCGGTGTTCGTGGTCGTGGGAATAGCGGCGCCACTTCTATCGGTGTCAGCGGTACTGTCGCTGGCGGTACCGGTCTCTACGGCGTGCAAGGTATTGGTAATGGCGGCAGTTCCGGTGCCGGTGTTCGCGGTTTCAATGCAGGCACAGCAGCTGGCGTTCTGGGTGAAAACACAACCGCCAGCGGTTTTGGTGTAGTAGGTACGAGCGTAGGTATTGATGGTACAGCCGTCTTAGGCGTCAGTAATGCAGATGGCCTAGTTGGTGCTGGTGTGCGTGGGACCACAACCGGTGCCGGTGGTATCGGTGTCCACGGTGAGGGTGTTGGCGCTAGTTCGTTCGCGGTCCGTGGTGACGGCACCGGTTCGGCTGCCACCGGAGTCTTCGGGCAAGGTACTGGCGCAGGTGTCGTAGGATTCGGTGCTGCAGGTACAAGCGCTGACGGCGTCATTGGTAGTGGTGGATCTACAGGTGGAGACGGCGTTGCTGGTACAGGGCAGGGCGGCGGTCACGGTCTCAGAGGTTCGGCTGCTGCTGCTGGGCACGGCGTAGAATCTACTGGCGGTCCTTCGGGCGGACGTGGCGGTAACTTCACAGGCGGTGGCGGCGGTGAAGGTCTTCGAGCAACCGGCGGCACCACGTCAACTTTCGTAGCGTCTTTCCGTACCAACGCTTCTCCTACCAATCAAGCTGGCATCGATGTGGACGCGAAGGGCTCATCTGTCGGAATCGATGTCGATTCTGACAGTGGTGTGGGCATCAACTGCAGGTCTGCCTCAGCCGTCGCTGCGACGTTTGAATGTGCGGACGATTCGCAAGGGCCTATTATTCTCATTCCGACGGGCGGAGGATCGGGAATTCCCACCGGTACGAAGGTCGACGGGGAGATGTGGTACAACGACGTCAGCAATCAGTTCCAGGGTTTCGCAAACGGTGTAGTAGTAGACCTGAGCCCCTGATGCATGAGTCTCTCGAAGATAACTTGACCCGTGTCCACGCGGATACGACCAAGTCTGAGAAGGTCCGCCAGCTGGCGGGTGAGCTGCTCGAGATTCACAAGCAGGGCATCGTTCCATCCTCCAAGCAGCTGGAAAAGCTGAGTATGATGCAGATGCCCGCACCGGAGTGCGCTCGTCTCGATCGTGACGGCGGTTGCGCGTGGTTGCGCAAGTACGGTAAAGGGCACGGCTTGCCTGTTCCCCCCATCGGGGAGATAGCCATGTGCCCATTCAGGGTTGGGAACTTCCAGAAGTGTCCCGGTTACCGGAGGTCATGATGAAGCGACGGATCATATTGCACGAGTGTGTCTTCTCTGGGCGCGAGCTCGTGACCTCTAAGAAGGCTGGACCCCCCATGGAAATCAATGTGGAGGGAATCGACGAGTCGATCGCTGCTACGAAGAAGCTGCTGAAGGAGCGAAAGATCGACTACAAGACCATCAGCCTACGCGCCGACGGCGACATCCAGGCAATCGTGTGGCGGGACGGGGCCCCGAAGAACAGTAACAAAATCCCTGGCTGGATCTGGCCACGTCCTGGTAAACAACCGGCGTGACCTTCAAGGAAGACCTCAAGACCGCGCTGCAGCTGTGTGCTGAAAGCGCGACAGGCGGTACTGAACTGATCCGTGACGCCTTGTTGCTGTCCATCGGCAACGAGGGGGAGAAGTTCCAGTTCCGTGGTGAGACCCGGCTCAAGGGTACCGCCTACGTCGCCCCTGGATTCATCGACTGTCTCATGACGGCGCTCAGCGCTGTGATCGATAACCGTCCTCAGATCCTGCTAGGGCTGACGAACATCGACGGCGGAACGGTGACACCTGGCGACTTCGTTCGTATTGGTGGCGATCGCCGAGTCATTCGCGCCACTGACGTCGCGCTCACACGCTTACTACTCGGTGTCGTGGTGAAGGCGGCCGCGAGCGGACAACTTACAGACGTGGCGATCAGCGGTTCCACCAGCGTGAAGATGGCGGGCGGCCTCACTCCGGTTGCAGGTGAGTTGCTTCGCGTCGGTGACCTCGCGGGCATCCTCACTACGATCGGCGCCGGCGCGGTGGTCGGACAGATCCTCGACGCGAGTCCGTACAACGATTCCTCGAACCTGTTCGTCGACGCCGTGCTCCGGGTCCCGATCACATAGCCAACACGATGCCGTTCACCTCGATGGATCCGCCCGTGAATGCTGGACGGATCTGGGCCGCGGACAGCGCCTGAAGCTTGGGTATCAGACTAGCTACCTCCACCACATCGTAGATGGGGGACGGCGACCGCGCGTTCATTCGGCGCCACGCCGCGCGGAGCAGGGCCGGGTGGATGGGCTTGCCCGCCTTGGCGAGGTCGTTGGCCAGCTTCGGGGCGCCCCGGGGCAGCGCGTAGTATTTGGCCAGCCGCTGCTCGACGGCCGCCGTGAACTCGTCCATCTGCTCCGCGGGCACCGCCGAGCTCGAAGTCTCCCGGGCCGACGGGTACGGGGTGGGGGTGTTCAATTCCAGTGAGGCCAGCCACTGCGGGATGGCGACGGAGTCCTCCCGGCCGTCTCGAGCCGCGGGCGTGACGCCGACTGATCGGCACAGCATCCGGAAGGTGTCGGCGCGCTCTGCCGTCCCCAGCCGGCCGCGCCACGCCCGCTCCTTCGCCGCGGTTGTGGCCATCAAGGCGCCGCGGCAGAAGGCCCTGCGGGCATGGGTGGGCCGTGCGAATGCCCCCGCCGGGACCGCCGCTATGAGGTCGTCCTCCCACCGGGCGTTGTAGCTGTCGAGGACTCGGTGCACGCTGGGGCCGAACTCCAGGCGCAGGCGCGGGCCGTTGGCGGCCGCCTTGACCTGGACCCGGTTCCGCCGGCCAAAGGCCTCGGCGCCGTCCATGTATTCCAGTGTGCGGAACCCGGTCTCGAGATGGACCACCACCTGCCGCAGCTTGCCTTTCTGCCCGCCGAACACGCACCCCATCCAGAAGGACTCGGAGCGCAGGTAGGTGTCGTGGAGCCTATGTCCGTCCGGCATGGGGACGGCGACCCGGTCCCCGGCGCGCAATTCCCCCAATGGTTTCCGGCCGTATTGCTCGGCGCCGTACACCTGAATGGGGGTGTCGACGGAGGCTGTGATCTCGGTGCCGTCGACCAGCTGCAGGGTGGTCATGTCGATCCGCTGCAGACCGGGCCCCTCGGGCTGTTCCGTGCGCGTGACGAACGCCTCTGTCCACGCGGCGCCCGACCAGAGTATCTGGTTCATGCTGAAGACCGTGAGCGGCTGGAGGCCCTCACGGGTCCGGATGAAACTATGCAGCGATAGCGCCAAAGGGTGCCTTGTAGTGTACGTCGGGGGACAGGGCGTCAGCGAGCTCCTCGTTGTGGGAGATGACCACGATCGCCCGATCCGTGGCGAGTTCCCGCAGGACGGAGGAGACGGCCGCGATCCCCTCGTCGTCGAGGGAGTCCATGATCTCGTCCAGCCACAGGGTACCCGGAACCACGCCGCGGGCGCCCGCGGCGAATTCAGCGAGGGCGAACAGGATCGCCACGTCGATCCGCCGCTTCTGGCCGGAGCTCATGCCCTCGTAGCCGTTGTCCCCGTCTGTCCCGTTGATTTTCAAGGAGATTTTGTCGCGGACGACCCCCTGCTGGGTCTCCGAGTAGGGCTTGAGTTCGATCGATAGGCCCTCCCAGCCGATCCTGGTCAGCCAGTGGTTCGCCGCGGACTCGATGCCCGCCAGCGCGCCGCCCAGGATGTGGGTGCGGACCCCCTGCAGGCCCAGCACCTTCTCGGACGCCTTCAATTCGGCGATCTCGTCGAGCAGTTCGTCCCGCTGGTCGAGGTGTTTGTCGATCTCCGCCGCCACCTCTTCCCGCTCCGTTGTCCTCTCGGTGAGGCGGCGCTGATCCTGGGCCAGCTTCTCGGCGAACTCCTCACGTTCCTTGTTGGCCTGGCGGACCTCGGCGAGCCGGTCGCCCGACTCCCGGCGCCGGTTGCTGGCCAGACTCTGCTCGGTGTCGACCTCTTCGAGCTCCGCCTCCAGTTCCCGGATCTGATCCGTCGCCGTGTCCTTCACTTCCCCGGCGGTGGCCGCCGCCGCTTCCGCGGCCTTCGTCGCCTTCGCCACCCGGGCGCGCGCGGGCGCGACCATCTCCTCCGGGATGGGCTGGCCACAGGCGTCACACTGCTCGATGTCGACGCGCTTGAGGTCGCGCTGGGCCGATCGCAGTTCCGCGCGGGCCTCGATGACGTCCGCCTGCGCCGCGACGGCGCCCGCCTGTGCGTCTTTCAGGGCTTTCCGTATTTCCTTTATTTCCTGGCCCGCACTGCGCCGGGCGCGCTCGAAGTCGGCGCAGTGCTTTTCCAGATCCGTCACCGAGGGAAGCTCGTCGGTGTCGGGGACTCCGCCGTAGGAGATCGACTTCTCCAGGTCCTCGATGTTCCGGCGGAGTCCCTTGATCTTCTCGGTGAGCAGATCGGCTTTGCGTTCTACGGCATCGCACTGGCGGATCTTCTCTTTCAAATCGTCGGCGCACGCACTCGCCGCCTCATCGAACCGGCTGATGGCCAGCAGTCCTTCGATGAGTCGTTTGCGTTCACCGTCTGTCGCTCGACAGAACGTGTCGGCGTCGTCGGAACGAAACACGCTGATCCGTTTCCATGTGTCGTGATCACCGACCTCTGACTCCAGCACTTCGGTGGACTTCGAGGGAGTCGGGAACTTCTCCTCGTTTGCTGTGCCGTCGACCCAGCGTGACCACTTCAGCTTGCCCTTGTTCGACTTCGAGCGCTCTCGGGCGATGAGCAGTTCCCCTGTGTCGACGGCGAGTAGTGTTTGGCGCCCGCGGTACCAGGGGTGTGCCGGCCGTAGGGACTTGTTCCACACACAGAGGGAGACAGTTTCCGGGACCAGCGACTTACCCGATCCGTTCCAACCCGTGATGAGCACGATGCCCTTGGGGGGGATCGCGAAGTCTGAGTCCTTGTGGACGAAGTGGTTGGTAATCTGTACGTGCTTGACGTGCATTAGCTGTTCAACGCTTCGGCGGTCTTGATCGCTGTTACGTGATGATGGATCCAGTCGAACGCGGCATCGTCGGTATCGAACTGTCTGTCGGACAGGGAACAGAACAGGTTACGTGTGGTCTTCGGACCGCTACTGATGATGACGGGTTGCTGGCTGAAGCTGCCCTTCGCAAGTCTGTAACCCACAGCCACACCGAGTTCGACCCACGCACCTGAACTTGGGTATTCCGGTGTGAGCAGCCACAGCACGTGGGCATCGAGAACACCTCGTACATCCTTCTCGGCGAACGGGCGGTGCTGCTCTGGGGTGAGTTCTTCGTCGGGCAGGCTGTTCTCGATATCGGGGATCCAGTCGTGGGTGATCTCCACCATGCCCGTTTCCAGCAGTGCCTGCATTGCAGCCTTGGCACGTGGGATGTCCTGACTCGCTCCAGCCACGTAGACCTGTAGTTTTCTCATTCTTCCACCTCGTGTGACTGCGTTCCCTTGAACAGTTTTTCCTGTCGTGGGTCTGGTTCCGGCGGTAGTTTCGCACGTTCTCGATACAGTGTGATCAGGCTGTGCAGCACGCGCAGCCTGCCATCGATGTTGAGCACGTCTAGCTGCACCCGACAGCGGCCCTCGATCGCCTCCTCAGTTAGCGTCAGCTTTTTCACCGAGAGCCTCCCTCGCGGCGTCGAGTGTCTTCTCCGCTATCTTGGCCACCTCTGCGCACAATTCTTTCGCACCGCTGTCGGGCATATCTTCGGCCAGCTTTTCAGCGAGAGCGAGCCAGAAGTGGAACACCTGTTCATGGCTCATCGCCAAGCCTGTTCCGCCGTTGATGGAGTCGAAAGCATACTCCCTGTTACCTACAGCATCTTGCATGATGGCCGCGTAGAAGATGGCGTGCGCAGCGCCGCGTCCCTTCGGGATATCTTCTTTCTTCAACGGCGGCGCGTGGCAGGTGATATCGAACGTGACGGGGTATGCGTTCTCTTTAGACATTCAGGTATCCCTTGCAGCGGTTGAGCACGTTGTTGCGCTCGACGTCTTCATCGAGTGGCATCTCCTTCACCCAGACGTGCAGTGCCTGGGCTAGATCCTCAGCTTTGCGTGCTGCTCGTGCAGCGTTGCGGGTCTTCTCCATGACCTCGGCGTCATCAGCCATGACCTCCACGGCAGTGAAGCCCATCGTATCGAGGATCGCTTTCGTCTCGGCGATCCGATCTGGTTGGGTTGTGTAGCGAAGGTAGACGTCGTTGCCAGCCGCCTGGCAGGCCTTCGCCTTCTCCACGTTCAGATCCGTGATCCCCTGGCCGAGGCCGCTGGCGCTGTAGGTCTTGATGAAGCGGGGACCGGGGATTTCCTTTACGGTGATCTCGTCGTTCACTGTGTCGTACATTACGAGCTTGCCGTAGCCCTCCGTGCCGGGATTGTCCCAGCCTGTCGGGCACAGAGTACCCACCTGATAGATGTCGAAGGCGTCTCCGTTCGACTTCTCCAACTCCCACGTCTGGTGGTTGTGCCAGTTGCCGGCGAACACGAGGTCGATGCCGTTCTTGTCCGCGATGTCGATCAGGTCACCTGTCCCGATAGCATCCTCGGATCCACGCAGCCAGGGTGGGGTGTTGCCGTCCATGATCCCGAGATGGATGCAGAGGATCCGGATGCCGTTCTTGTTGTCCCCACGCACCAGATCGTTGACCCGCTTGGGCAGCCATTCCCTGCCGTGCCCCGGCTCGAACGGGATCATGATGAGCTCGATTGAGTTCTTGCTATTGCCGTCGAACGCGCGGATGTAGGGTTCGTCGATCACCACAAAGTTTGCACGTAGCGGACCCAGGGCGTGGTCACCCAGGTCGCTGCTCCGCATGTCGTGGTTTCCCTTCATCAGGTACACCATCATCTCGGAGCGTTCACGTTGGAACACGTCGTGGGTGGCGGTGAGTAGTTGGGGGATGGGGTGATCGTTATCGAACAGATCCCCGAGCACCGCGAAGATGTCGCAGCCTTCTTCCTGTGCCGTGGTGTTGGCGCTACTGAGAACGTCGAGCACCGTGCGGCAACGCCCGTTCATACCGATCTCTACTGACCCACCGCATTTGCGATGATTTCCAAGGTGAACGTCACTGACAAATCCTAGGCGCACTGGTCGTACCTACCTGTTTCTCTGTTGAATACTACGACGCCCTTTTCCAGCAATTTACACACCACACCAAATGCAGACTCGTGCGCGATCCTATGGCCCGACCGGTCAGTTACGTACAGGTTGTCTGCATGGTTATCGGCTTTTTTACCATTGATGTGGTGCACTATTTCATCCGCGTGGAGGTAGCGTCCTAGCTGCTCCTCAACCACTAAGTGGTGTTCGAGCACGTAGCCGTTTTTTGCGCGAGGGTGCTCTAGCATACGTATTTTTACGTAGCCCTTCTCGGCAGTCAGGCCGCCTTTCCAGTTAGCAGAGTCAGCACCGAACTTTCCAAAGTTGGGATTCTTGCTACCGAGTTTCGCTTTACTGCCGTTGCTGCACTTCTTACCTCTAGTTGGATGATTTGTTTTGTGTTGTTCGATGACGATCGCAGAAATCTTCGCCTTGTGCTCTTCAGTAAAGGGTTTGCGTTTACGACCGCGCCAGTGGTGGTTGTGTACGTACTTGTTCCACTTACCGGTATTGGATCGTTTTGAAACATGTTCGCCGCAACCGCATGCACAGAGAGGTGGTAGCTGGGTTACTGTGGCGAGTGCTGGCTGTTGAGTCCTACCCATCGGCGCCCTCGCTCTTGGGCTGTTCAGTCTCGTACCAACCAGTATCCAGATATCCGCCGATGAGTTCATTGAGAACCTCCAGGCACGCGACATCGGCATCTTCGCCCGCGCCCACCTTCACTTCCTCTTCGATGGTGTCCGCCCCGGTAACGTTCCTGTCGAGGTAGACGGTGAAGGTGCGCGGCTTATCTGAGATGTCAGCCATCTTCGCCCTCACTCTTGGACTTCTCGGGGGTGCGGGGCGCTAGCTTTCTAACATCGGACATCGGTGTCCTTGGGATGCAGGCGATGGCGATACCGCCTATGCAGCAAACGATCGCGACTGCGAAAAGTAACCAGTCCGCGTTACTCATGCTCGTCCCCACTCTCGGATGGCTCAGGGCCCGGATGGCACGGTGGGTCGTCGGGGACGAGCATGGACCCAAGACGTGTGCACCAGCCATTCTTTGTCGGCGCTCCGCACTCTATGCAGGGCTCACCCTCGGGGTAGAGAAAGTCTGAGGTCAGCACGGGGATATCGGTCTGGTACAGAACCACGTGTCGGCCCTTCTGTTCGCCGAACTTAAGAATGCAGGTAGGACACCGTGGCTGCTTCTCGTCGGTTGCGACTCCGTAATCGCATTTTGCGCATCGGTAGGACCTCATCACTCCCCTCCCTCGGACTGCTCAGTGGTGCGAATCATGTAGAACTGCACGCGCAACACGTCCCGGTTTTCTTCCGCCTTCACTGCCGCCCAGCACTCATCGACCACCCGCTCCCGCTCAGCCTGTCGTTGGGCTTTGCCGTAGGCGAGGATGCGATCGTAGTCCTCGCACGGGTGATTTACCTCGGCAGCATCCGGGCGCGAACAGTAGCCACAGCCAAGGGTCGCGCATAACTCCCGCGCCACCCGCTCCGCTTCTGCTCTGTCAGACATGGGCAACTCCGATATCTACGGCCGCGGCAGTGGTTGCTTTCAAAGTTGCATAGGGCCCATGTGCATCGGATACGTAGATCTTCCCTGGTGGGTACCAGTACCAACCATCACCATCAGGATGGTACGGATCTCGATAGGCGTACCCGAGCACGGCATGCTTGTACTTGCCGGCGCTCACCCGTTTCCACGGCCGTTTCCACGCGTTACTCACGGCAGCCACCAACCCGACGTTCCAACCCCGCACAGATAGCCGCCAAGCCACATGCCTGCCAGTATCAACCACTCGCGCATTATTCTCCGCTCTCCGACTGCTCGGGTGCGGGCTGCGACCAATGATGCCCACAGTCCAAGCACTCCATGTGATTGACAACCCCATCCGGTGAGCCTTCGGCTCCGACCTTTTCGGCGCGTTGATGTCCGCACTTGGCCTGCTCGGGGGCGCGGAGGGCGCGAGATAGCCCGCAGTACGTGCACCCCGCGTTTTCACAGACAGAAATGCCCCCGTCTATTTCTTCCTCGGTCAACTCGTCGCACATCATGCCCATGGCCGAGAGGTGGTTTTCGATTGCGGTGCGTAGTCGCTGCGCCTCAGGCATCTCCGCCTGTGCCACGGCCCGCAACTCATCCAGCCGCCCAAAACCCTTGGGGTGATACAGCTCCGGCTCCTTACTCTCGGACTGCTCGGGGGTACGGGCCAACGCCAACAGGGCGCGGTCGAATGCGACATGGGCCGCCTCGGACGCCTGAATGTGGTCCTCTACTTCAGCGATGCGTAACTCGGTGTCTACCTCGGTCCGCAGGTCCACAATCCTCGTGATGAGTCGCGCCCGCGCCACCCGCTCCGCTTCTGCTCTATCGGTCATGGCAACAACCTCTGGTAGTCCTCGATGCATTCATCTAGGGGGCGAGTGAGTGCGCATTCTTGGACCCAATGTGGGTGTTTTGCTTTCGGCATGTATTTCATAAAAGCAAAGAGTCCCGCCGCGATAAGAAGTGCGACGATGACTGCTTTTACTGCGTCACTCATGGCGCCTCCTGCGCGATGTTCAGGTCGTGAAGGATCTGCATTCCCGGGTCACACGCGTTGCTCAAAGCCCGGTAGTCGTACGGATCCAACTCTGGCCCCCGCAGCTGTACTGGCCGAAACATTGCGCAAGCCGCCTCCAGATACTGTTCGTTCACCGGCTGTTCCATGAAGTCAAAGATACGATTCAGTTCAGGCCGTGGGTTCTTCAGCAGCCGCTCGAAGCACACATGGAGTGTTCGGTGTGACTCGGTGGTCAGCGTCTTCATCCCCTTCACCACCATGTCCGACCAGTAGTTGCCGTAGTCTCCGGGTGTCAGCTTCCGACCTATCTCGAGCATTCGCTCAGTCGGCGGGTGTGGTTTCGCGAGTAACTTGTACGCTGCCCGTATTTGAAAGTATGGATGCTGGTGCATCGACAGCGCGGCCTCACGTCCGTCACGGTAAATGTGGATGAGCTTGGCTTCGGGGAAGCAGGGGAGTAGATGTTCGAGGTAGTCGAGCGTTGCGCCTGAGCGTTCGACCCAGCACTTGCGTTCGAATCGCTCGCGCAGGGCGTCGAAGATGGCGGGGAAGTGCTTCTGAACAGGGGCCCTCGGCTGTGCCTCGACAGCCTCGCAGAATGCGTGTCGGATTCCCCCGTAGATTTGTGTGCGGTGGTCGACTCGGCGTGCGAGGTGCGGGATGGTGATCAGTCCCAGTGGCTCCGGGTATGGCTCGCCGCCGCTGATATCGGCAAGCACTTCCGGAACTGGTGCCAACCTGAGCATCTCCTTTGTCCACAGCGCCATGGTGGACATGACCTGCCACATCGCAGGACCGTCCATTGCTAGGTAGCCGAGTATGTCGGGGCCGATTGACGTGAAGACCTCCGACAGCGACAGCACGTCGGGGTGCCGATTCATGCAGTCGGATATCAGTGTGGAGCCGCAGCGACCGGTGCTGACGACTAGGAACTGTGTCGTTGCTGTCATGGCTCCTCTGTGTCGGCCTGTTCGAACTCGATGACGGTAAACTTCAGCGGATCTACCATCTTCATCCTGCTATCGACGTGATCGCCGCCATCCCACTGCACTTCTAACTCCAGGATCTTGTTGCGTTCGACGCCGTCTGCAAGCTTGCGAAGATGTTCAGCGACTGAGGTAAGAATCGCATGCGACGGTGGAATCAGTCGGTAATACACGCCGTCATCGAACGACTCGATCACCATTTTTCGCTCCAGCGAATGTAGTGAGGCCAGTAGATCGCCGGCTACCGTGTCGGGAGGAACGCACTCGATGATCGGTGCCAGACCGAATCGCGTGCTGGGCTCACGCCGCATCCTGGTCACGATGGCGTCACACAGTGCTTGTTTTGCTGTTGGCATTGCTCAGTTCTCCTTACTGGTTTGTGTCTGCGGTAGCTGCTGCGGTGCCGGCTGTTGAACCATCTCTTCCAACATCCGCAAAGCGGCTTCCGGATCCTCAGAGTGGGTCAGGATGACTTCTTGTAACTGCGCCATCGAGAGTTCCTCTTTCGAAAGACTTGTTGCAGTTCGGAACCGACTCCCATCATGGTCAGGGAAAAATCTCTCGAACAGGCGCTGCGCTTGATCCGGTGTAGCGTTGCCTAAATAGAACTTGCGGTCGCACCTACCCGGCCTAGTCAGCGCATCATCCAACTTCTCCGGGTGGTTGGTTGTCATGAACAGAAGCCGACCCTGCGGGGCAGCCACTCCATCGATGGCATTGATGAACCCGCTGAAGGTCAGCCAGTTCATGCTGTCTTTAGCCTCCCGTTCACTGAAGATACAGTCCACGTCTTCGATCAGCACTACGCCATGTTCGGGCACACTGGCCATTAGACTCTGGAAGTGCTCATCACTACTCACAGAGGCGTTGGCCACGTACACGTCCCGTTTGAACATGCTCGCTAGCGCCACCACTAGAGAGGTCTTGCCGCCGCCCGGAGGTCCGTGCAGCAAGTAACCACGCTGGTACGGAATGCTGTGCTCCCTGTACCAGTTGGACTGGCTGAAGAACTTGCCCGCATCAGCTACGATCTGATCGGTCACGCCACCCGCCAGGATCACGGAATCTATGCTCCGCGGCGGCTTCTTGGTCATGGGGTGCCAGCTGCCGTAACGCTCCTTGTAGATCATGACGTGCTCATCCTCAGGAGGAAACGCCAAAGTCCTGGCCTCCTCCACGAGTTGCTTGACCGCATCTTTGGAGAACGTACGGAAGGTGAGGGTCTCGTGGTATGCCCTGCTAACGGAGTTTTCGATCTTGTCCCGGTCACAGTACAGCGCCAGGAAGTGACCCTTGTACCGAAAGAAATGTCTGCCTTGCGCAGGGTTGAATACGACCTCGATGACAGACTTACTACCGCCATCTTCCATCTTCCCTTCCCCTCCTTCTTCCCAGGGCTTCGTCCTCGTGGACAGCGTCAACAGCCGCGCCTTCTTCATGTAGGGCTGTTTGCTGAGCCAATCTTTTATCCAGTAGAAGGCGTCATCATGGTCCGTGATGTCGATGGTCGTGATGAATCTGCGCTCAAGGTACGCCCACAGGTACTGGGGTACGAGCCGTAGATATGCGAACACAACACCTGCGGCTATCAGCAGGAAGCCGCCGGTTGCGAACTGGTTGTCGAGTTGGCCTTTGAGAAACTCAATAATCGTGTCGATCATATTTACTCCGTGATGAAAATGCCGAGCGAGTGCCGCTGCCCCTTGTACTCTTTGTTGGCCTTGGTCTGCTGCTGAATTTGGAAGTCGATTGGCAAGTCCGAGTGCTGGGACAGGTAGAGGGAGATGGACGCGCACATGATCGCCCACAGAGGGTTGGATGCGGTATGCACCGTGTCGGGAAAGAACCGCTTGTATTCGTCATCGTCCAGGATGCAGCGGACATCGACGTCACGGTAGTCGCGCTTCCGCAGCGACGAGCCGACCAGATAGATGTTGTGGCCGAAGGCCTCGGTGAGAACCCGGCAAGCCATGGTCAGGTTGAAGTAGTGCGGGGCCGGTATGAAGTTGGCGCGCTTCATGCGGCCTTCTCCCGCGCGAGCAGCAGCTGTGACAGCCTGCGCACGGCGGCGTGTCCCCAGATGAGGCGCCCCGATGTCACGATGCCGGTGCTGCCTGGGCCGTCGAACAACCAGTCGTACCCGTCTTGCCCGAGGTCAGCGCTGTGTAGGCTGTGCATCATCATGTGGTAACCGTCATAGACGCCATGCTTCGCATATTCGAGGGCCCAGATGACTTTGTCGTTATCGGGTGGTTGGTCTTCACGGCAATCCTCGAAGTACTTCTTACGCTCTTCGATTTGCTGGTTGAGGTGCCAGATAGCTACCTCTGCGTCGTACTCGGAAACGATGCCATCCGATTCCCCACGTCCACCCATGCCAATGGACGCTTTCTCTGCGACGTAGCCATCGATGTCCTCGTGCGTGCCCATCCAGTGGATGCGCGTGACGGCGTCCTGGGGGCCATGTGCAAACACGGTCGGCGAGTAGTCGCCGCCGACGTGGATGCTGCAGTCGGACAGGCAGACGATCTCCACAGCACACGTCCAGTCCCACCCCGTGCCGTCGCTGTACCGTTTCTGCAGGAGCCAGTGACCCCAGCGTTCGTGTGGGCCGAGGTGTTCTATACTGATCTGGTGCTCGGCGAATGTCTTCGTCGCCTGCTTGGTCATGCGTTTTTGGCGTACCTCTGGGTCAAGGCCTTTGGCTTCCGCGTCCATCACTCCCCTTCCGTTGCTATATCGATAGTCTTGTCGATCCGATCGAACACCACGCCCGCTGAGTGTTTCAACCCGTCACCGTCGGGTTGCCTTTGCCACACCGCCTCGAACAGGTTCCTAGCTGCTCTGAGCAACACAACACCTTCCTCGTAAAGCCCGTTGGGGTCCTCTGCGGCAGTAGCGGGCGGCTTTGTTTCAGGGAAACGTGCAGTGCACCACGGGCACCTGTAGAGGCTGCCCGGCAAGTCCGTGGCATCGAGCGGTCCGTGGCAATATTGACAGCCATACTCCGACCATTCAGGCGCGTGTGTTGGACGCCCCTGTTCGTCGAGCGAATCTCGCCAGTTCGCTGCTCTGCCAACGTCGAACTTTCTCCCGTGGTCGTCTTCGTATTCGGCCTGCTCTCCCGGATTACCAGGGATTGGTACTGTGAATTTCATCCTTCCGTCTGAACCTTTCCATGCAGGTGCGGGCGCTCTGCATTCTTGTCCGTCTTCAGAAGGATTTCCTCGTGCAAACGGATATAGAGGAGGTCCGCGAGGCGGAACGTCTCGAGTAGCGCGAGCTCGACGCGTTGCATGGTGTCTCTCTTTTTGTCGTGCCGCCAAGCTTCCACCGCCTTGCACACGTGATCGAGTATCGGCCACAGCAGGGTCTCGACGGTCTGGAAACCATTGCACGCGCGCGGACTCCGGCCGGTAACCCGGTCCTGCCATTTGTCCTCCCAGACGCTGTGCAGGATGGAGAGCAGACGGATGGCAACGTCGGCGAGTTCCTCGGCGAGAGGGTCATTGCCCACGCCGTGCACGGCATCTCGAGCCTCATCCAGTTCGGTGACGACCAGCATCAGCTTGATCGGTATGTTCTCCCATGTGGGTGGGTCGAAGCCGTTCGCCTTGGCGATGTCGTCTACGTCCTTTGCGGTTTCTTGTAGTGGTGTCATTTTGACCTCTGCGCCAAGTACGCCTTGGCGAGCTTCTTGATCCCATCACGATCTGTTTCGATTTTCTCTACTAGCTCAGCGTCAGGATTGATGATTCCCTGAACCTGGGTTCGTTTGACACCAAGCGCATCGGCGACCACCGGATCAGATCCACTGTCAGTGATAAGGTAGTACGCGACAACCGGGCGTGTTTGGCCATCACGATGTACACGCCCTTCACATTGGTGATGTACACCCGGCGACCAATCAAGTTCGGCAAAGACCACTGTGCTAGTGACAAATTGTAGACCATCGAGTCCTGCTCCCGCTCTGAGTGACATGAGGAGTACCTTCGAGTCCCCATCGATGAAAGCTGCCTTCTCCTTTTCCTTCTTCGCCGGCGACTCGCTGCCCGTGTACATCGAGGGCTTGTAGTTCTTCAGCTTGGCTCGGAGGACGGAGTAGACCTCCCTGTGCCAGGCGTACACGAGTACCTTCTCACCTGACTCGACCAGCAGCTTCACGAAGTCCGCTACATACGGTGCCTTGGCGATGCCTGTGGCCTGCCGCAGCTTCCAACTGAGTTCTGCGCTGGCCTCCATCTTGTCGAAGCCGCTGCCTTCCTCGTCGAGAATGATTTTGGCGAGCTCGGCCACGCTATCGGCTATCTCATCGAGAGCGTCGGGATCGGCGTTGACGTGGTACGGCACCTTGCTGAGCGCCGGCAGTTCCCGCGCGACGTCCTCTCGAGTGCGGCGGATCATGATTCCCTGGTCTCGCATGTACTGGCCGAAGGCTTTCGGGTCGGTGATCGATGCCTTGTCGTCGCCGTATCTGGTGCCATCGTGGCACCACTCCTTCATGAACTCGGATCTCGTGCCGAGAGCATCTGGACACAGGGCCTGCATCACGTTGTAGATCTCCCCGCCGTAGTTGTAGATGGGGGTGGCGCTGAGTCCGATCCGGAAATCTGTTTCCCTGGAGATGAGTTCTGCCGCTTTAGTTTTCTGGCTAGCGCCTCGCCGCAACTCCTGTACCTCGTCGAACACCACTGTGCGCACAGCCCCACGTAGCGTCTCGCACCACCCGGCCAGCTTGTGGTAGTTGATGAGAAAAATGTCAGGAGTCTCGACCTCGTAGGGGGTCCCTTTTGTGATGATGTGGGTGGTGAGGGAAGGAGCAAACTTGGCGATTTCTTTTTGCCACTGTTTAGGTAGGTGGGTAAGCGTGACGACCAGTGCGGGTCGGGTGGCAGGCTCTGTAAGCCCCGCGATTGCGATGCAGGTCTTTCCAAGACCGACTTCATCAGCAACGAGGAGACCCGGCGACCGGAGGAATAGTTCTGCAGCCACCCGCTGGTATTCGCGCGGTTCGACCGCGAGCTTGAAACGACGTGGGTCGAGCTTGCCGGTGAGAAGTGCACTGAAATCGGCGACTCGGGCGGTGTAGTCGTCTCCTCTTTCGCAGAGGTGTTCGAAATCTTCGTCGGAGGTTTCGAGCGGGAACCTGTCGCAGAACCACGCGAGCTCATGGCAAATCTCCTCCGTGTCCTTGAGGGATGCCGATCCGTACTGCTGCCCGATCCGTCCGAAGACCCGGCGCAGTCGCATCATGACCTGTGGTTCTGCTTCGACTATCCACTCTCGACCTATCCGTTTGAGCGTCCCGTATGTGCGTTCAGAAGGCATCCCTGTTGATTGCGATCTTGTGAATGGTCTTTCCGTTCAGGAGCGCCGGCACACGTGTCAGGCGGCTCTTGTTCGTCACTACCAGCAGCGAGGTAATCTGATCGTGAGCTACGTAGCGGTGCAGCTGTCGGATCAGGTTGCTCAAGCTGCCATCTATCTTGACCTCGACTCCGAGTCCACCCTCGAACAGAAAGTCGATGCGATCTTTTTTCGATAGTACGACCTCCCGTTCGAAGGTGAGTTCCGCTGCGTCGAATGCCTGTTCCAACGCAGCCTGGAGTTCCTTCTCGTGGACGAAATTGAAACGGTTCTCTTTGAGGATGTAGACGAGCTGACTGTACGAGACCTCCGTCACGGCGCGTCTGGGGTGTATTCTGGGTGGTCCAGGTCCTCCAGGGACATGACCTCAGCCATGTCCCGCAGGAACATCTCCGGCGGACCCTGGATCGATTCCACTCCAGGGACGTTTGCGTACTGGCGCTGGTAGTCGATATCCCCGTTGAGGCGGAAACCGAGACGGATCTCCCCCTTGTACTTGCAGAACGTATCGACTCCCTTCTGGATGTCAGCGATCGCTACACGCATCTCAGGTTCCAGCTGCATGGCTTCAGCGACGGCGTTGATGCTGTCGGCGATGTTACCTAGCAGTGCCGCCCAGTTCTCTGGAGGCTGGTAGGAGAACTGCTTCAGGGTGTGGTCCAACGCTTTGACGGCGTCCGTGGCTTTCGCGAGATCGATCTTCTCTGCCATCTCACGTGTGAACTGCGTCATGGCTAATCCCCACCACCCTCGCCGTCGCCACCGTTGTCTCCGGTGCCGCTCTCACCGCAGCTGCGGGCGCGTTCCTTGCCGCAGGCCGGGCTCTTGTAATGCCTGGCAACACCGCGTGGGTTGAGTTCGATGGCGCAGCGCTTGCAGCGCGCCTTCTTGATCTGGACGTCGCCGAGCTTGACCATGTAGTAGTCGGCACCCTCGTGTTCCTCGCCGGTGGTGTAGACCTTGTAGCTTTTGGACAGCCGGTTGAGCGCTTCGGTGAGTTCCTTGGCCTCGGCAGTATCGAGGTCGATGAGCGATCCGCCCTTGTCGTCCCAGATCTCCGTGAACTCCTCGACTGCGTCCGTAACCGCTTCTAGTTTTTCTTTCTTCGTCGCCATGTTTCCTCCATCAGGCCGCCCAGTGCGGCGAATACCGTAAATGTTGCTCCCATGAAGAAGCAAAAACCTCCGACCAGCAGCACCACCATGGGCCACCAGTTATCGTGTTCAATCCATGCGGCCAGCGAGGCCGGTGTTGCGAGAAGCAGCGGAATCCACAGAAGCAGGGCAATCACGACAGCCGTGCCACGTGCCTGCGATTCTGTGATCGGCTCAGGCACTCTTCGGTGGTCCCCAATCCTCGTGCTTCAGTAGTCCCGCGCGCGCGTCGGCGATCGTCTTGTCGCTGACCCGGCGCCCTTCCGCGATGACGCCCAGATCCTTGGCGAGATTCACTAAGATCCACTCGTTGTCGAACCCGGTGCGGAAGTCGAGACGCATCTCGATCTTCCGATTGGGCATGACGAACTTCGTCTTGACCGACCGGATCGTCATGTCCTGGCCCACCTTGGTGCCGCCTTCCTTCACAGCTTTACCGGCAAACACCTCCAGCCGCTGGCTGGCCATGAACTTGAGCGCGTTGCCGCCGGGTGTCGTGATGGGTGAGCCGAATACGACACCGATCTTCATCCGGATCTGATTCAGTATTACGAGGTGCACACGCTTCTGGGCGAGTTTTTGCGTGATGACTGGCAGCATCTCGCTCATCTGTCGGGCCTTTTCACCCGGCTGCGCGCGCTTCACGTTTGCGCCTGCGTCTGCCACTTCGGTTGTGTTGCCGTCCTTGTCCTTCTTCTTTTTCTTGGGGTGTAGGGATGCGTCCGCCGGCGAGGCGGCCAGTGAATCCCACACCATGACGTTCGGTCCGACCCCTTTGGGGATCAAGTTCAGAATCTCGTCGAGCTCGGCCAGTGCGAGGTCGATCGATTCGGGTTCGGCCAACACTGCTTGGCTGGGGTCGAGTCCGAAGATGGGACCACGCTCAGCGACCAGCGTGTTCTCTGTCTCCACGAGCACGGCGAGGCCTCCAGCCCGCTGGGCTGCGCCCAGGAACTGGAAGCCCAGACTGGTCTTGCCTGCGTCCTCGCCGCCGTAGAGTTCAGTACACCGACCGATGGGGAGGCCGCCGATACCGAGGACGTAGTTGTCCAATCCCTCGATACCGGTGGGGATCACCTCCTTGAGGAGTTCCCCTTCGGCCTCCGCCATGCTCCGCACCGACGTCTGCTTGAATTTCTTCTGCAGGCCGTCGATGACGGTTTTGGCCGGATCTGTCTTCTTCGCTGCCATCAGGCTCCTTCGGGGACCCCACCGTCTTCACCTTCTTCGAACTCGGCGTCGATGACCTTGTCGTCACCACCGTCGCCGTCGCCCTCATCGCGACGTTCGCGCCGACGAGAACGGCGGCTACCTCGACCACCGCCGTCACCGTCACCGTCACCGTCACCGTCACCGCCTCCCGAGCGCATCCGCTTGCGGCCACGGCCGTTGTCCTCGCCGTCATCTGCACGCTCACCCTCCAGCGCGAGGCGCAGATCCTTGTCCGAAGGCAGCGACTTGAACGAAACGAGGTCGCTCTGGTCCTCGATCCACTCGTTCATGAGGTCGTAGTCGAGACCCTCGTCGTCGTTGTCGTCGGTTGCGAGCGGGCTTGCGCGCCTGGCGATGTCGACCGTGTACTTCGTGTCTTCCTTGCTCGTGCCCTCCCGGTCGACGTGGATGTCGTACCCCTTGATGGGATCCGTGAAGTCGCACGGGTCATCGGGATCGAGGCGGATGTCGTTCAGGTCATCGTACTGGCCCTGGGTGAGTTCCCAGACCTGGATGCCCTTGTCGGGGTTCTTCCGGTCGATGATGTTGGCCATCGCCTTCAGCTGCGCCCGCATGTCGTAGCCCTTGTTGCGATCGCTGGGCTTGCCGGACGAACGGAGTTCTTTCACCTCGTCGCAGATGACGCAGTGCTCACCCGCCTTGTCCGTCATGCGCGGGCACACCATGACGATGAGTTGGGAATCCTTCCCCGACCCGAAGCGGACGTAGTGCTTCCACACCTCCACGAACGGCGACTTCTTGCCCGCCGGCGGTGGGAGGATGCGCATCTTGGTGCGACCTTCTTTGATTTTGATGAAGTCGCCGGAGCCAGCGGACTCGATGGTCTTCTTGGCCTCGGCGGCAGCATCTGTTGAATAGCTACCGTACTTTACGAGTTGTCCCATGATGATTTACCTACCTTGATCTAGATCTAGAGTGTTGGTTTCGTACAACGGGGTCGTTTTCCAACTCCACCCGAAGTTTGGCGCCGATGCTCTGCAGCATGTCCTTCTTTGCTGCTACTGCCTCGGCAAACTTTTTGAGACGTTCCTTATCCGCTTCCGCAAGCACATATTTTTTGTGCGCGTCCTGGTATTCCTCGTCCTCGTACACCATGGCCTTGAGGTCATCGCCTGTCGGTCTGGGTTTGTCCTTCAGCGTTTCCTCTCGGATTATCAACCGGATGCGCGCCTCGGTGACACGGCACTCGTGCTTCTCGAGCAGATACGTCTTGTTGGCTGACGTGTACTGAGCGTTCCAGTAGGCGAGGTCGGAAGGCAGACGCAGGAACTCCTCATCGAGAGCCATGTCCTCGATCATGACGGCGCCCAGCATCATCTTGGAGACCATCACCTCGCCGGTGCCCTCGTCGATCAGTGCGCCGCCTACCTCTTTCATAGGCCCTCTCCTGTCACGTGCTTGATGATCTCGGGGTTATCCTGCTTGTAGTGGTAGAGTTCGCGCTTCGCCTTTTCAAGCACATCCTTTTCCAGATCCGCGGCGAGCCCACGCAGAATCTTGGCTTTCGTGTCGTCGGTTTCGGCAAACGCTTCGCCCGACTGTTTGCGCAGCCTGCCTACGATGTTCTCGATCCCTGTAACTTGGCCCTCGAACCAGTTCAGCATCCGGATATTCTCGAACGAATACTCGTTGCCTTCGTGATCCTTCAGTATGACGTCGATGCTCACGCTGCCACCGCCATGTCGTAAGTTTCGAGATCGGCCCAGGTCTGGCCCACTTCGACATCGACCTCCAGCGGTACCGGACCGCAGTCCCACTGGGTCATAATCGCACTCGCCGTATGCGCGACCTCGTCAATATCGTCCTCGGCGACGTCGAACATTAGGGAGTCATGCACGGTCAGGAACAGCTTGGCGTCGAGGTCACCATTCACCAGCCAGTTCATGCACTCGACGAGAGAAGCAATGCAGTAATCACTAGCTGTGCCCTGTATCGGGCTGTTACCTGCCGAGTTCTTTGCGGTGTTGCGGGACTTGCTAGAGGAATCGTCGCTACCGCTGTTGCCGATCTGAATAAGCGGGCGCCGGCGTGCGCGCTGCCCCTCCCATTGTGTCCAGGCTGACCCGGTCTCTTCGGTTTCGTCGAGGCGATCTGCCAACCATTCAGCGAGCATCACCCACTTGCCCATGATCTCGGCTCGCAGACGCGCGGCTTCGGCTTTTGTACAACCGAGACGCGTGGCAAGGGTGAAGTCGGCCATTCCGTACATGAGTGCGAAATTGAATGTCTTGGCGATCGAGCGATCTTCCTTCGTGATTTCCGATGCGGGCTTGTTCCAGAATGTCGGTGCGATGAGTTCTGCCGTACCGGTGTGGAAATCCATCCCGTCCTTGAACATCTGGATCATGACGGGGTCAGCGGAGAGCATCGCGGCGACCCGGTACTCCAGCTGCCGAAAGTCGATCTGTAAGATCCGTCTACCAGGCTCAACCACGAAACAGGAGCGCGCTATTTTGGATGCCTTGTCCTTGCCTCTGGGCAGATTTTGCAGATTTGGATCCGAGCAGGATGTCCGACCAGTACCAGCACCAGCTACATCCAGGCTGGGATGGATGCGTCCGGCGTGTGTGACGTGCTCCAAAATGCCGTCGGCGTACGTTCCCTTGAGCTTGCCGATGCTGCGGTGATCGAGTATCGCCCGGACGATCGGGTGATCGTTGACAATCATCTTCAACGTCCCCTCGTCCGTGGAGCGGGCACCGGTCGGGGTTTCGTGGGCACAGTTCAGCTTGAGCTTGTCGTAGAGAAGCTGGCCTACCTGATCCGGCGAATCTGGGTTCAGATGGTACGCTTCGAACTGCTTCGATATGTTGTCCATCTTCCCCTGCAGATACTCCTGGTAGCGCACCAGCGCCGGGCGGCTGACAGGTACGCCCCACTGCTCCATCTGGGTGACAGATTCGAGTGTGCCCTTGACCACCTTGTTCCAGATGAGCCGTATGGGCTTTGAGCGGGCCAGCTTCTTCTCGGCGCGCTGACGCAAGCGTTCGGTGGCGATAGCGTCGAGCGCGTTGTAGCGGTAGCAGAGATCGGGCTTGACCAGCCCGTAGGCGAACGCTTTCGGCTCGTGAGTGGAACGCGCTGCGGCTTCAAGGATCGGATCCTCGAGACCCGGCAGCTGACCGATGGCCTTGTGGGACTTCTCTCGCTGCTTCGTTATACCAGCGCAGGCCTTGGTGACGGCTTTGTCCATCTCCTGCTTGTGACCGCCCATGCCGACGAGGTAGGCCATGTGTTCCAACCGGCCGCTCGCGTCGGCCACCTCCAGCTTACGCAGCAGGCGGATATCCTGGTCAGAACCGCGCACCTTGATGTTGTAGGCGCGCTCGATTCCCTGGTGGTCGTGCTTGATCCAGGTGCCGGAGACCTTCACCTCTGGATCGGCCAGGATGTCGACGAGGTGGCAGGCGATGTTCTTGTTCTTCAGCGCTTCCCGTGACCAGACGTATCCGAGTTCCGTGTTGTAGGGCGTCGTCGCTACAGATACCAGCTGGTAGAAATCGTCGAAGTACTTCCCCGCGTTCTCGATGTCGTAGGTAACGCCACCCGCGTCCCGACAGGCCTGTGCCACCAGCTTCGCGTCTTCGGCTGTCTCGATTATCTGGCAAATCCCATCGTGTGGGGGTCGTGGCAGTGTGGCTGGGTCGACGGTGAGTGCCCATTCCAGGTCGCCCTCGAACCAGGCCCGCATGAAACGGTTACGCAGGGCGTTGACGGCGTTCATCAGGATGAAGACCGGGATCATTACCCCGTCCTCATAAAGGAAGCCCGCCGATCGGCGCGCGCTCAGCACGGGCACAGCGTCACCGAACATCGCCTTGACGGCGTTACCGCCCGTGCAGATGACTCGGCTGGGTGCGACCTCGGCGATGGTCGCGGCGAGGTAGGGTCGACACTTCTCGACGGCCTTCTCCGGTACCTTCTTGGACCCCACCTTGCACTTCAGGGCGTTGTCGAGTGCGATGGGACCGGTCCAGTGTTTGGCGATCTCCTTGCGCAGGTAGTCACCTGACCGACCGCTCAGTGGCTCTCCCAGCGCATCCTCGTAGCTACCGGGGTAATCGGCAACTACGAGGAGGCCGTCAGGATCGCCAACAGGGTTCATGCAAACCGTCTTGGTGTCCTTCCAGAGAGAGCACTTCCTGCAATCGTGGTCGACCTCCTTGGAGTGCGTCCGTTCGATTGGCAGGGTACGCTCCCGATATAGCGGGAGCTCGCGCACGCCTACCCTACTTGGCGCCCATTGAGGTAGCGATCCGCGGCACGCGCGTTTCCATGCGCGAGACACGGCTCAGTACGGGGACGTGGGGCCTGAGACCCATGCAGATCTCGAGGAGATCCGCTTCCTTGTCGATGCCGCACTCCTCCATCAGGTACCCGAGGATTTCGCGCAGAGAGGGTTGTTCCTTGAGACCCTCGATCTGTTCCTTCCCGATGCCCTCGAACAGGCCCCAGGGGTCGCCGCCGGCGTTTTCGGGAGCGTCGTCGCCCCCGGCCTTGCCGTTGTCACCCTCACCGGATGCGGCAGCCTCTTCTGCGGGCTTCTCCGGTGCCGGATCCGATGCGGGCTCTTCTGCGGGCGCGTCCGCACCCTTCGTCGAGGCCTTGCTGCGACGCCGGCGCGTCTTGGTGGCGGGTGCCTTCGTCTCGGGGGCCTTCGGATCCTTAGCCGGGGGGTCCTTCGGCGGTTCACTGCCGCTGCCATCCGCATCGGGCTGCGATGCCGGGCCCGTGCTGTCGCCACCGGTACCCGTAGCACCCTTCGTCTCCAGTACGGTCTTCGCCGCGTCTCGAGTGGCCGTGAACGGTTCGATACCGGCAGCCTTCACTCCACCCGACGCCAGCGCACTGACCAGGATGTTAGCCTTCTCCAGGCTTATGCCGTGGATCGACAGCGTGCCGCCATCGATCTCGTCATCGTCCCAGGAAACTTCCTTCAGTTCCCCATTCACCTCCGCCATCCCGCGGAAGCCTCGTAGTTCTATCAACGCCATCAGATCCATCCTTTTTGTTTCGCGAACCACGTCGATACGACTAGCAACCCGAACGAGTTGTCACGTCCGTCGAAGACTTCGCTTTCATCTTTGATTTGTGACTGGGGTACCCAGAGTTCTTGACCATCGATTTTTACGAGAAGCGCCTTGTCAGTTTCGTGAACGCAGGTCACTTCTTCTACAGCAAACGATTCAGATCCATATTCATATGCGCTTACCATTGCAGCACCTAACCTTCCTACGTGTGACCGATGGATCGGTCAACGTCTAGCTGTTCGATTTCACTCTTACACGGCTCACAGTCTCGCTTCTGCCATTGCGATCAATTCGCCAGGCTCCAGGTCACCCGGATCCGTGCGAGGCGGCAGTCGTAAGAACGACGACCGCTTGCCCTTCAACTTCAGGAAGTAGTGCAGCGACTTGCCCTCGATCCATGAGTCACCGTCGAGGGCGACGATGATGGGACGCTCGGTCTTGAGCAACAACTTCTTGTGGCCCTTGCCGGGCTTCCCGAGGCAGGCCACGGTGTGCGGATAGTGGGGAAGGCCGTCCATGACGCCCTCGACTACCACCACTGGTGTATCGGTCTGGGCTTCGAGCACATTTTGGTTCCACATCATCTCGCCCCGGCGCATCCCGGACGGGTAGCGGTAATCAAGATGCGCCCAACCCGTGCCCTTGCTGGACTTCCACCGGCGCCCCACCCAGCCGACCCAGGAGCCGTCCCGGCCCAGGACAGGTACGATGATCCGTCGGGCGTGGTCGCCCTCCAGCGTGGCCCCGAGGCCCGTCGCTTTCCACGTCTCAGGGGAGACGTTGCGCCGGAGCAGGAACTGACGGGCCCGCTCCAGCATGATGAGGTTGCGGCCCGGCTCCACCCCCAGGGGCTCGAACCCCTCAGGGGGGCTTTCGGCCTCTGTGGGCTCCTTTTTGACCGGTTCTGCGGTCTCCTCGGGCAGTGGGGGCAGGCCCGCGGAGGCGGGGTCCAGATAGCCCCTAGATCCACAACGAAAACAGTGCCAGCGGCCGTTGAGGTGGATCCCGAAGCTGACGTCCCGGTCCGGCTTCCCGATGACCGTGACGCACAGCGGGCAATTCGCCCGCCGCCAGTTGCCGATGCCGGTAGCGCCGGCGGCGGCCGCTCTGATCAGGTCGCCGCTCATGTCCCCTTCTCGGATCCGGTTCTGTGCCAGTGCCACCAGCCGTAGATGTTGATGCCGAAGAAGGTGAGGTGGTTGAGCGCCATCGGCTGCTCGAAACCGCCCTCGACTTGTACGGCATAGGCGACCCAGACGACGTTGGTCACAAGTCGCACGATCCAGCCCACGATGTTCTTTCGCGCCAGCATCAGGTTGCCGGCGACGTTCAGAACGAACGCGATGTAACCCAGTGTGTTGATCATTTCGTCACTCATCGTCACCGCCACATCGATCGCAGGCCTTATCGAGATAGTAATCGTCGCCGGTGTAATCGCCGAAGTTTGCGTGGATCAAGCCGCCACAAGCGCAAGGCTTGGGGTAATCACGCCAGCATTCTGTGCAATTTTTATCACCGTCTTGGTGACCTTCGTGCAACGGATCGACCATCGTTCCTCCTGTGTTTACCACTCGGCTGAGCACTGCACCGTTTGGATTGTAAACACCTATGCGCTTGCCCCGATAACGGATCATTCCGGCACTCACAGCGTGGGCAGTTCCGCTTCCACGATCGCTTCGTTGGCTCGGCGGAAGGCATCTTCCTTGTCTCGCGCGCCGTGTGCTGTCTCTCCTGGTAACGAGAAGACCCAACGCTCGTTGGGGTCGGATGTTGCGGCGTGCTGCCAGACCGTTGTGCCGCTCACGTGCTTGTAGCTTCTCTGCAGACCCGATGCTTGTGTTGCGTAAATTTCCCGCCAGCCGAGCATCAGGTTGTCGCCCACGTAAACGCTGTCATGTTCAAGCTCGGGCTCTGGCTCCGGATCTGAATGGTCGGCGCCGGTGTTGGCGGGTTCCCCGAGTTTGAGGTCACCCGCGTAGGGCGGCGCTATGGGCGCCACCTTCATCTGTACCGGCTCGTACAACGTCACGTCGACATCACCCACTTCCACCTTGATCGGTGTGTTCGACTTGATCTCGAGCGGCAGGTTCAGTTCGAGCTCGAAGGCGGCATAGTCTTTACCGCCAGCACCGACGCCTTTCGGGAATGCCAGCCGGCGAACTTTGTTCTCCCGCATCCAGGACACGATCGCGTCCATGTCCTCGGTGCGCTTGCCTGTCAGTTTCGGGTATTTCACTGCGTCACTGTCTCAGCGACTAGGCGGCCGATCTCGTGGGTATTGGCCTGCAGGTACTCTTCACCCGCATCCTTGTCCGTGAAGCGCATGCCTTTATTATTGGCAATGGCGTGGATGATGGCCTTCTTAGTCGACTCCCCGATGTAGCCATTCGGGTTCACGACCAGGATCTCGTCGGACATGTCGATCTTCTGCCCCTGCAGGATGTCGAGCTTCTCTTTCACCGCGGCAGTGATCGGGACGTTATCCTCGTGATGGAAGAACCCCATCCCGAGTACGATGTGGCCGAGCAAGGTCTCTCGCGTGCTCATCGCGAGATGCTCATCCTTGAAGCGGCTGGAGCCGCAGATGGTTACAACGGTTGGCTGGGTCATGATTCTCCTATTTCGCAGTTTTCGTGGTCAGGATGTTTCGTGTCCATATGACGTTTCAGGTTCACGAAGGAGCGTTTGCAGAATGGGCACACCCCGTTGCGCACACGATTCTTCAACTCCGTGACCTTGCCCTTGAAAGCGGAGGCGCTGCGTTGCGCCTTGTCACGCCCCTTCCGGGCCCAATCACGCTCACTCCTGGCTGTTTCCAGTTGGCGCTGCAGCTTGGCTGTGCTCGACTCCGTGAACACGGACGAATGCCCGTTTGGGCAGTAGAAGTTGCGCGTGTTGTCTTCCAGGCGCGCCTTCTTGAAGTTCTCCGGCACCGCGTACACGACGCCGCACTTCCAGCATGGCCCCATCTGGACCAGGGGTTGGTTCACATAGATTGCGGCGATTTCACCCATCGCTGCCCTCCTCGTCCAACACATACTTCTCCATCGCTTCGGTGATCCCGTCGAGGACTTGGCGAATGGTGCGCTGCGGTGTGCAATGGGACAGGAGGATGATCACTGCCTTCTCAGTGAGCCCTGTGTTTTGTGACAGGCGCTCCACTGCGCCGTTTAGGTCTCGAATTGCTTTCGCGATGGCTTTGTCGCTCATGGGTTTTTCTCCTGGCAGAGTTCGAGCCCGACACGCGCTTCGCCGAGTTTGTAGTTGAGCCAGATGCTCGACCAGATGAGGTAGACCATCGCCAGCAGCAATGCCCAATTGGAGATCAGGCTCGCTCGTCGCGCTTTCTGCAGCTGCTTATCCCATGTGTCAGACATTGCGCTCCGCTCTGGCGGCCACGCGTTCCATTCGACCCGCCTCCATGCACTTCTCGGCGGTGACGGCGTGGTGCTGGCAGTTGTTGCTCAGGCCCTTGTCTCGGCACGGTTTGCACGCCTTGGGCGCCAGAGAGGACTCGAAATGGAGCCTTGTCTCCTTCGGGTCCCTCTTCGACGTGAAGTTGGGATCGCCCTCCTCGTGCCAACCGTCGAGCCAGTCGAGTTTGCCTTCGAGATCGAGGCAGTCGTAAGCGAGTCCGTTGTGGATTTTACTCATCGGTCTTCTCCGGGGGTTCGTTTCGGTTTGATACCGAAGTGTTCGAGGATCATCTCCGCTGTGTCGAGCATGTGCTGTCCACGCAATAGCGCTGCCGCACCTATAGTGCTGTTGTCGCCATATTCTATTGCGAGCTTTCCGAGTACTTCGGATTGGTCGAAGAGGAAGCGTCCTACCTTCTTTACCGTCTCTTTTTCAGTCGGCACTCTCGTCCTCCTGCTTCGCCTTGTGCTCATGCCAGAGCTTCTCTGCGATGGTGTCGGCTTCCTTCAACGCCTCCGTGCCCTCCACATAGGAGAGTTCACCGAAGCCGCTGACCGAGTAGCCGATCAGTTGAGCGAACTGCACGCTCTCGTCCTGCGAGATGCCGGGCAGCATGGCGATCTGATTCAGGTCGAACGGACCAGCGTCGAGTAGCCAGCGCACGATCCCGTTCTCCCGGAAGCGGATGTGCCCCTCCTCATCGATGTCGATGGGCTGCAGGGGCATCAGCTTGGCGCCCTTCTCGGCCATGTCCCGCTCGTATATGTCTCTCGAGAGCGTGGCCAGTAGCCGCATCACGGTGTCGTGCGGCAGCGGGCCATGCATGGTGGCGCGCATGAGGTCCTTCACCTCGGCGTCCGACATGGGGTTCATGTGGGGTGGTAGGTCTTTCGGTAGGTTCATGCCGTTTTCTCCGGAGGCGCTAATGCGCCCTGTTTGTGCGCCGTTGGATCGAATCTCCTCCGACATCTTGTCGTAGTCGGCGGCGGCCTTCGCGACAGCCGGGTCGGTGCGTTCGAGCTCGGCGAGTTCAGCTTCCAGACGGGGTGCGTCTGCGTAGATTTCCTCGATGACCTCGTCATTCAACATTGCCGGGCGCAGGGGTGGTGGCGCCGGCGGGCGCTCGTCGAACTGGAAGGTATCGTTGCGTCCGTGCTTGGCCGGTATGGCCGGCTCGAATTTGTCGTCAGTCATGGGCTTACTCCTCCTCTGCTTCCTGCGCGCAGGGGGCGCACATCGTGGCGTTCGGATCCTTCTCATCGTAGGGGAACTGCACGTCACACATCTCGCACTCTGGATCCGGATAGGTCCCGTCCCACATGCCCTCTTCGACTGCCTTGGCGACGTGTGCCAAGCACTTCGGGCAGGCCACGTAGTAGTTGTTGGAAACGGTATGGTTGAACCAGTGATCCAGGCTCCACGCTTCGTCGTAGAAGCGGTGCACATGGGGTTCCATAGTCCCGTCTTCGCGGAAAGTGGGCCTCTCCTCGGAGTTTGGATCCCGTTGTACGAGGTAGACGCGCACGTCACACAGCGTGACCCCTGTGCGGTCGTGCTTCTTCTCATGGATGAGTCCGTTCGTGCCGCGTTCATCGAGAATGTGGCGCACGTATTCAGGTAGTGGTCTAGCTGCCATCGGTCTCCTCTTCTCTCGGGTCCGCGTGAGGTCCGTTTCCTTGCGGGTACGGTGGACCACCGCTCATCCTGCCGGTCTGTGTGCCTTTCAGAGTAAAAGATGGGTGCAGTTCCATTTGAAATGCGTCGTCCTCAGCGTACATGCGGCCCATCGCCAGGCCCTGCAGTCGCGCGCAGTGTTCACTGTCGTCGATATATTGGATCCATGAATGGCCCGCTTCTGGGTCGACACCGCCGTGGCCGTAGCAAAGGCCGCTCATGTCACAGACGAGGCAATCGCCGCAGCTGTCGCAGAAGTCTTCACCGCATTCTGGGGCGGCCTCGGCGGTGAGGTAGATGTCGTCCCGTATCTCGACACTACAGAGCATGGACGTCCTTCCCATTCTCGTCGGGGATACCGATGATCACGTGCTGTTCGGTGAGGATGGCGGGGAGACGTGCGCTGGCTTCGGCGATCGTGCGCACAGGATCCATGTCGGTACCTGCCGCCCAGTCACAGCCGGTGTTACGGATGTAGATGTTCGACGGACCGGTATCGCGCAGCTGGCTTGCAGGCCGGCCGAGACGCGGATGCTTCCCGATCAGCCCATACAGCCATTCGAGGCACTGCTGGCGCCAGTGGGTGTTACACACCGGCCATCGATGGTGCCGTTTACACGTCACTGGCGGTCTTCTTTGCTTCGGTAATCTCGTGCTCCTGCACCATATTCGCCATGTGGCGGTAGAAATCCGCCTGTTCCTTGCAGTGGGCGACGGCGCGCGCCCGTACTGCTCGTGCACGTGGAAATCCTGTGTGGATGTCTTCGAGATGGATTGTGTGCTCCGCCGCGAGGTCGAGGAACTTGCCGCATTGCTCGTGCAGGTAGACGATGTCCATCATCTTGTGCAGATCGCCTATCATGCAATCGATCTGCCCGCCGAGCTCGACAAGCTTGGCGATGTGCGGTGGTGCTTCCTTACTTGGTTCAGTCATAGCGCCCCTTCAGTTCGTTCAGATTCTTGACGAGGATGTCGATTGCAGCCCCCATGTCTTTCGCCAATATCATGGCGCCGTCTGCGCCAAACGCGACACAGTTTGGTACATTGGCTATCGCTGCTGCTTTCAGCCCGATTAGAGTATCGATTTCACCCTCCAGGTCGGACACGATCTGTCTGTCGAGCACTCCTCGGATGGCCTCTGCCCGGCAGTTGCTCAGCGGGCGCGCGCCGTAGCGGTACACGCACCAGCCACAACCGCAGCCGACCTCTTCGGGGAGGAGATCTCGGTCACCGTCCTTCATGACTTCTTTCTGAGCGGCTGGATTGTTGTGCCCATGCCACCGTGGGGGCAGTGATCTTCGCACACGTAGGCGTGCGTGCTTTCGTCTTCTGGCCAGTGGCCCGGGTGGTAGACGCTGAAAGCCACCGGTTTCAAGCAATCCTCGTCTTCGAATGCGCAGTGCTCATCGAGCACTTCCTTGGGGTAACGCCCCTTGAGCATCGTCCGCGCAAACGCGATGCGTCCACTCAGTAGGTTCATGATTTTCGCGCGCCGCCGAAGTTCGTCGTCCATCTGCCGTAACTCGGCGAGTAGCTCTTCTGGTTCCATGTCCTCCAGCAGGTTCATGTGATGCCCTTCCGTTCCTTCATCGTCTTGATCCGGTCCTTCATGCTCTGCACCTTCTGGCAGATTTTGCCGAACTCCTTCATCTCGGCCGCACGTCGCACATCCTTCCCGCGCAACAGGCCGGTGAAGATATACTCCATGATCTTGACCTCCCTCTCGTCGAAGGATTGCGACGCGGCGACACGCTGCACGTGCTTGAGCATCTTGTCACCCGATCCGTTCGGGCATAATCCGTCGATGTGCGCGCTCTCCCGCTTGCGGCACACCAATCTTCTACATGTTGCTCCTGGGTGCACCATCAGGCAGGTTCCTCGATGGAGTCGATCACGGCCGCGAATGCCGTGCTCCATTGTTCCAAGGTCAGGCCCTCGGGGATTTTCATTCCGCGGCCGATGTACTTGTACCAGTGGATTTCGATCAGGGGATCTTTGATACGGAAGTTGGGCTCGTTGGGTTTAGGATCCGCACAAATCTCGCACTGCTTCGTAATACGAACTCCTATGCGAGTACGATCCTGCATGTCCATCCATCCCCGAAAGTCGACTACTTTATCGTCGACGGTGTAGACGGACTCGCACTCACATGCTCGGCACCAGGGGCATTCCATCTTCTCGCACCAGCAGTACGGATGCATCATGAAGACATCGTTCTCGTAGAACGCGCCGTAACCCCAATCACCCCCGAACAATCCGTGGTTGGTCTTCGACCCGTGAGCAGCGAGTAGCTCGGTCAGATGGTAGAGATTCGACCCGATCACCCCTTCGAGGGAGAGATCCATAATCGATGTGTCCGGTACTATGATTTTGACTTCCATCAGATTCCGTAGTTGCGAATGATCACTTCACCGACACGACCCCGCCGGTCGGTATCCCTGCTGACGCTGCGCGCCACGCTCAACTCCTCGATGTTGTAGCTCTGGTACGTCTCCTTGATGAAGGGTGTGGCAGCGTTCGAGAGCATCACCTTCGCCCCAGCCTTGTCGAGTTGGTGGAAGGCGGAGAACAGGCGAGCCTGGTCCTCACGAGTGAATCCTTCTGTCGTGTAGCCGGTGAAGCTGTCGTCCTCCAGCTTGTCGTAGGGAGGATCCAGGTAGACGAACACGCCCTCGGCGTCGCTGTCGTCTGTCTCGATGTCGATGACTACACGGGCCATGTCGCACATATCCTCGAAGTCGAAGCGGAACAGACCGATGTGGTCTTGCCTCAGCAGCATGTGCGCTGCTTCCAGGCGTTCCCCGTCGAGGATGGGTGGGTCGGTGTAGTCACCGATGGCTGCGTTGAACTCACCCTTCTTGTTCACCCGATACAAGCCGTTGAAGCACGTCTTGTTGAGGTAGATCATCAGCGCAGCCTTGCGCGTTACTGGTGTCTCCGGATTGTTGAACCGAGTTCGAGCTGTGTAGTACGTCTGCGTGGCGTCCACCTTGTGGGCCTGCTGCAGCTTGGCGAGGTACTCAACGATCTTCGGGTAGTTCCAGGTCAACTCCTGGTACGTGTCCATCAGGTGGTCGTTGGTATCGCTCAGCCAAGCCTCCTTGGGCTCGCACCCGAAGAAGAGGGAGGCGCCGCCGGCGAAGGGCTCAACGTGTAGGCGCTTCGCGTAGTCGGGGGGCAGCCGATCCTTCAGTTTCGGCAGCAGGTTAAATTTTCCGCCTACCCATTTTAGTACTGGTTGCGCCATCACTTACCGCCTTTGCGCAGGAAGTCTTGCAGCTTGTCGGCCAAGGCTTCCGCCCCGCCCACGTCATAGCAGCGCCACAATTCGTCGAGGGTACGGGTGACCTCGGATTGGGCGAAGTTACGCAGCACTGCCTGTGGGGCGTGTTTCAGTTGCAACGGGTTTTCGTCTGCCCACTCCTGAGCCCGCCGCATCCCCTCGGGTACGCTTGGTGCTTCTGGCTTGGTGGTGGGGGCCGTGAGGGCTTGGGCGATGGTAGCGATAGAGTCCGGTGTTGGCGAATGCGTTGCCGTAGGCGGTGCCAGCTTGGTGGTGGGGACTGGACAGAACTGCGGCATCTCCTGCGCGGTTGGCTGCTTGCAGACGGTGCACCAACCGCCAGACCAGTTGTGCAGTCGCCTCACCCCACCGGGCTCGTTGGGGCTATTCATGGGTGTCCTTTGTGCGGAGGGCGGCAATGGTGGCGCAGAGGTGCTCCCGCTCCCATTCCGTCCAGTGCGGGCAGAGCGGCTTGCCCCCCTTGTCTATCGGCAAGAAATCAAACATCCGCCCCACCTCGTCCCGTCCTCTCTGCTCTGCTGTGGTGATGGCGGCGAGGGCATCCGAAAGCAGCACCACCTTGCAGACGCCTGCGTCGTTGTCGCAATCATGGTCGAAGGCGTCTTCACGCAACTCCCACGCCCCACTCGTTACGGTGGTGGTGGGCTTGGGGGCTGACAGGGTGTTGGCACAATGCTGTGGACGACCGCAGTGGTGGCAGAGGCCCGTCTCAGAGTTGGCCGTCTGTTTCACCCCCGAGTCTAAACTACTGTCCTCGGTGGGCTTGGTACGGAGGGCGGCAACCACTGCAACGTCGGCGTCCCCGCAGGCGACCGCGTAGGCTACATCGGCAACATCGGAGGGTGCCCCAAGGGCTTCGCGCACTCGCTGAGCCGCGTCCCGTGTACCAGAGGACGCCTCGGTGGGGGCGGGCGCCGAGTAGCAATCGGTGTAGCCCTCCAGTTTCCCGGCCAACGGGCACGCACGTCTTGCTGGTGGAACAGGCACCGCTTTTCCACATCGCGCGCAATCACTCATCGCGAGCCATCCTTGGGTTGGAGGGCGCGGAGCGTTTCGCGCGCCAACTTGCCAGGCATTGCCCTGTCGTAGTCGGGGTGTCCATGGTCGTCGCTGAAGTCATCCGCGAAGCCACCACAGGGACGATCAAAAAGGAATGCAACAGCATGATAGTTTTCGGGGTTGGCGTATTCTTCAAGAGCCTCTACTGCACTCCGCTCTGTCTGTCGGGACACGACCAGCTGCTTTCGCAACGCCGCAAGCAATGGCTTTAGGCCGGTGGTCTCCCAGCCGCACTCGCCACCCCACACAGCGTCACAAACACCGTCGATGAACTCGATGTATTCCCCAGGAATGCCCTCCTCTTCTTTGCTCTCGATGGGGGCGGGTACCGGAGCGAATCGGCCACACAGTCCGCAGGGCTTCTTCGGCGGCACAAGCCATTGCGCCCTGTTCACGCACTCCGGGCACTTCTCCGAGTCTGTGTTGCCGTTAGTCATTGGTGGGCCTCGGTTCGTTTTGCGCGGTGCTCATCGTTCACCCTGCGCAGGAAGTTGGAGAGGTCAATCATGCAGTCGCGGTTGAACACGGTCTCCGGCGATGGCTGAAATGTGTACTGGCGCCAACGACCGTACCAGCGGATCAGGCCAAGCCGGGCGCTGGAGTCGGTATTGAGAATCTCCCACACCGAAGTCTTCCGGTCGGGGCGCGGTTCCGCGACCAAGGCAACCGCCATATACTTTCCAAGTCGCTCAGTCATCAGTCTTTCCGCACCTCTTCACGGAGAGGTTCCTGCACCGCAGTACGGAGGTCGTCGGAGATTTTGTAGTAGTCGAACACCGATAGGTCGCGATTCGCAGGGATGTACGAGACGATTAGCTCGCCGTCTGTGTCGAAGAACAGAACCTCGCTGGTTGTACTCCCCTCTCCAGGACCGAGCATCAACGTGCCGACCTCGATCTTGGCAGGGCGCGCGTCGACCGCCATCTGCGGGCCCCACTCGAGCGAGGAACCAGTGGCCACACCAAGACGACCCTCCCGCAGGGCAACAAAGCCGAGGCAGCGGGCAGCATCCTTGCCGATGTAGAGAAGCACCGCTGGACCAAAGTCATTGGCGGCGAGTTTTTCGAGGCCGGGGATGGTCTTCACACCGTTGCCGCCGTCATCGCCCGGTACAACGAGTTCGCTGAGTTCTTTCTCGTCCATCTCCCACTTCAACTCCACAGATCCCCCCGGACCATCTCGATCGGTGTAGAAGTGCCCAGAGAACTTGCCGTCGCCTTGTAGAAATGACGGATACTTCTTGAAGAATTCCTTCGATAGTCCGCGGCACAGCGCTTCACGGAGTTCACCGGGGGTGATTTCGACTCTGGTCTCGGTCTTCATTAGTGCGCCATCCTTTGCTGTTCCGGATCCCTACGGCTCCGACTCTGGTCGTAGTTCCTATTGATGGGTGCGATTCGCGAACAGGCAAAGTCAGTGGGCAACGGCCCCACCGCCACTTCGGCGATCCCGTTTCGATTCTTCGCTATGAAGAACTCGATCATCGTCCCCTCGCCGCGCTTGTTCAGGGTGATGACACCGTCAGCTACACGCACCTTGTGCTGGCTATCCGATGCATCGTCCATTCCGATGCGCTTGCGTTTCTTGTCGCCACGTCGTGCCTGCGAGGCTGACCAGCCCCACCGGTTGGTGGACTCCATCCACACACGGAAGCCCTCGAATACCATCAGCATGTCGAGGTAGGGATTCGGTCCCTTCGACGACGTCGTCGGTGCGATCAGTTTGTCGCAGTAGTCGATAACGATGACGTCGAAGTGCTTGCCGGTCTGCTTCTCCAGCCGGCCGACCCACGCCTTGATTTCATCGAGGGTGGTGGCCTGTGGTGTGAAGTACTCGACGGCCAGCTTGCCGCGGTCGATGCCCCGTAGCTTCTCCTGGGCCTTGTCCATGTGGCCGTTGAGGATGGCGTTGACCGGAACCCCGGTGAGATTCGACGTCAGCCTCGCCAGCGTGCGCGCGCGAGATAGCTCCAGCGTGGCGTAGGCCACGTTGTGCCCCTCGAGACAGGCGTTGGCCGCTATCTGGACGAGGCCAACCGACTTGCCCGAGCCAGGCTCACCCACGAGGATGAAGAGGCTCCCTCGTTCGCTGCCTCCTTCAAGCTCGGCGTCGAGTTCATCGATGCCGGTGGGTAGGCGTTCCAAAAACTGGAGCGCTTCTATCTCTTCGAAGGCGGAGTCATCGAGGGACGTGCCGGTGCCGCTAACGTACGTACCGATCCGGTCAGCCTTGTTGAGCATCTCGGTGACGTTGTCCATGTCACCCTTCTTGCCGAGCGCGTCGATCGCCTGCTGCACTGCCTCGTCACGGACACGGTGCTGCAGGATGGGCTTGATTTCTTCGATGACGTCGTCGACGGTGGGTAGACCTAGATCTTCCGCGTCATCGAAGAAGTCCATCACTCCATCGATTTGCTCTTGTGTGACACGGCCCTCCAGCTTCCAGCGTGCGAGGCGTTGCGCCACGATCGTCAGAGACTTGGGGCCGTTGCCCGTCTCCTTGGCGATCATCTGTGCTGCCCGCATGGCGAGCTCAGATTCGTCGAACTGGAATCCTTCTGGTTCGAGGAAGCTACCTATCGCCTTGAACAGATCGGGATTGCCGCAGGCGAGCGTAACGAGCGCGCACTCGAAGTCTTCGTCTAGCTCGTAGGGATCGACCTCGTCAGCCATCGCTACCCTTGACCAGGAGGCCGCCTCTTACGTCGTAGTGTTCGCAGATTGCCTCGACGAGGGTTTTTCCCGTGTGGGGGCGGGCAGCGACCGCCAGTATCTCGATGATGCTCAGCGCCTCGTCCGCCTGTAGCAGGATGTCCTTGTGCATCGACTTGTTGTGCACTCGGTCTACCCAGGCGATGGTCATCTTGATCGTTTCACCATCGTTCTTAGGCTTGCTGAAGCTCAGCGACGTGCCGCTGGCGAGCATGATGACGCGAGTGCCCATGATGGACTGGTCTTCGACCTCGACGCCCATCAGCTGCCGACCCCCAACTTTTTCTTCAGGAAGTCGGTCAGGGCAGCCATGCGCTTCACCCGTACTTGGACATCCTCCCAGCGGCGCTTCTCCATGTAGCCGCGCGCTACCCATCCGAGTGTGAAGCCTTGCATCATCAACGCTGCGATAAGCCAGCCCATCAGCGCCGCCTCGTGAAGCGTTCGTACCACTCGTTGAACGTCAGCGGCTTCATGTACAAGGCTTGCTGCCCGTAGATGCTGAAGAAGCAGTACCGCCCGCAGTATGAGCACACGCGCTGCATCAATCGACCCAGTCGAAGCCGGACCAGAGCCACTCACCGTCGGCGAGAAACTTCTCCAGCTGCGTGTTCATCTCACGTGTCGCTTCGACAGCCCTGGCGGTCAGCAACTCGTGCATGTTGTTGGGGAAGTGTTTCTCGACGACCGCTTCGACTCGAGTCTGTTCCGCGTCTACCGGTAGCTTCCGCAGATCCCTGCGCATGGTGGTGTGCCGGCGGATCAACGCCTTGTGCGGCGGAGAGAAGAACACCTTGCCGCCCCGGTACTCGTCTGCAGCGTTGCGGAACCAGCCGCGGCGATCGTCGATACGCTTCGTGCCGAACACCCACTTCGGTGGCGGCGGGCGTTCGGTGTCGCCGTCGCCGTACTCGGCCCACACGTCGAAGCTGAAAGCGATCCATGCCGCCGGGGAGATGTCGTGCTCGATGAACTTCGCGCCCGCGTCGAGCAGCATCTGGTAGTGCTTGGACTTCGTAATCTTCTCGGCGTTCTTCTCGGTGCGCTTCCGACGGATCAGGTCCAGCTGCTTCTTGAAGATCCACGCATCCTTCGCATTGCCCCCGAAGAACGCCATCGTCGTGCCCCGCCAGGCCTTGGCGATCTGCTTGAACCACACCTCGTCGTCGGCGCCAGCGTCCAGCAGAGGCGGCGGCGGGACCCGGGCGGGCTCGACCACCGTCGGGCCGGGGAACGGCGGTACACCCGGTCGATGCCAGGGCCCAGGGGGCTCCCCGTCGGACCCGCCGGCCAGTGCCTCGGCTATCCCGTCGAGGGCTTCAGGAGGCGGCTCGTTGCTCGTCGGGCCGGAATCTGGGGAGGAAGGAGAATCCTCGCGCGCGGCTCGCGCGGGGGGTGTGTTTTTTGAGCGACTCTCCGAAGGAGAGGAGTGAGAAATAACACTGGTATTAGAACTAGAACGCGGAGGGCTGGGCGACCCACCCGGCGAATTGCTGTCGTCTTGATTATGTAACTTAGCGGAATCATTGGGTTTTTCATTCAAGTCCGCAGCGTTTTCGTCACTATTCAAGGCCGCAGCCTCGGGCGTCTCGTTTTCATTATTCAAGTCCGCAGTCGCGGATGGGTCGATTTGATAGTAGTCGTTATTCAAGTCCGCAGCAGGTCGGCCGGCGCCAGAGCGGCTCCCGCCCCAACCGCTCATCGCGGTGAGGGTGGCGAGAGTGCCTTCCGGTGCGCGGAGAATGTCGCCGGAGATCTTCCCGACGATTCTGGTCCGCATCCGTCCCGTGTGGTTGTCGCGCATCCAGCAGACGAGTCCGATCCGTCGCAGGCGTGCAAGCCCTTCGCGAAAGGATCGGACGTTGGTGTCGGCTTTCTCCGCTAACTCTTTGTGTGAATCGTCGAGGAACCCGCGGGCATCGCACACCTTTCGGAGTGTGTCGAATGCTCGGCGCCCTGTGCGTGCGGCCTTCCGCTCGAACAAGGCGATCGGCACGTCCTCGACGGCACGCGTTTCTTCCCCGGTCTGTTCGGCGGGCTGATTCACATGGCCTTTCCTCGAAAGGCAGCTGCCACCGGAAGGCGTTCGTAGAACACCGGGAGGAAAGGCTATTTCATACCAGTAGCCTACGCCCGCCATCCCATGGCAGCTGTCAATTCGCAGACAGCGAAGGACGACACTACGCCTGCGCGTCGTGGCCGGTCAAGAAATTAAAAAAACTTTCGTAGAAGCACAGCCAGGTCGAGGTGTTGCGCGGCGGAAGCTACCGGCGCCGTGTTTTGCTCCGCCGTTTCTTGTCGCCCTTGTGGTGCACGCGTCGGTGGTGGTCACGGCGTGCGCGATCTGTCTTCGGGTGCCGGTGGTGGTACCGATCGTCTCGAGCGTGGTCGTGGCGATCGTGGTGACTGTGCGCGTAGTGCTGATGCGTCGGGCGTTCGTAAACTCGGAAGCCTGGACACGGCGCCAGGAACAGGGTGACGGCCAGAAATATTGCGTGCATGTGATCTCCTACTTGGGTGTGAGCTCTTCGGGAGCGACTACTGTCACTTTATGTCCTTCACTTTCGTAAGCCCTTTGCCGGCTGCGTGCGTGCTTCTCCATCCACTTGTTGCCGCGGTCGTACACGTCGAACATCTGGAAGGACGTTTTGCCGTCGGGGCGCCTCATCCCACGCCCGAGTCGTTGTAGCGCAGCGCGAGCCGACTTACCTGCAGCGGCATTGACACCGGATGCGAGGTCTTCGATGTCGATTCCCTGCTCGAACACCACAGATGCGACGATACAGTCGATGTCGCCACGCACAAGCCGCTTGATGGACGCCTTACGGGAGTCGGTGTTCTTGTTACCCCATACGAACTCGACCTTGAGTCCGGCCTTCTCGGCCCGCGCTACCAGTTGGTGGCCGTGCTTCACCTGCTTCACGAAGGTGAGGTTGGGTTTGTCCGCCCTCTGCATGAGCTTCACGATCAGTTTGTTGCGTGAGACGGACCTGACTACCAGTTCGTTGTACGCCCCGGGCTGTGTGGCGGCGGCTGACTCCCCATGATGCTCGTGCATCTCGATGATGGCTTCCGCCAAGTACCCCTGAGCGATGAGCTCATCCGCCCTCCGCTTGTGGATGATGGGGCCCAGTGCTCCGATGGTCAGGGCTCCCTTCGTGTCGGAGCGGGCAAACGGTGTTCCGGATAGCCCCACCCGGTAGATGGCCTGGGATGTCACCATGATGAACCGGTACAACTGATCGCCCGGTACGGTATGACATTCGTCAACTACGACCCCTTCGGCGTCTGATAGGTGGTCCCAGATGATCGGATCCCCCCTCTTGGCGCTGAGTGTCTGGGCCGTGGCCACGGTGACGTTGCCTGTGCCCGAGAGATCTACCTTCCCGTCGCCGATGAGGTTGACTGTCTTGCCCGCGTGCCTCTCGTACTTCTCGGCTGTCTGGTACAGGAGGTCCTTCTGTCGGACCAGGAAGACCCAGTGGATGGGTATGCGCATGCTCATACCCACAAAGACGATCGTCTTACCCGCTGCCGTGGGATGTTGGATGACTCCACGGCGGCGCTTGACCACCATCTCGACAGCTTCTAGCTGGTAGGGGCGCAGGAAACTGATGTCGGCGGTGTCGTCAGGGGGGGTAGACGGCTCCGGAAGCAGGTTGACGTACTCGAGACCCCACTCCTTCTGCTTGCAGTTGGCCGCAACTGAGCGGACGAACCCAGCGGGGAACGATCCATCCCTCTTCACGAAGGAGATCTTCTCGGCGCCGGCGTGCTCGGCCCTACCCGTGCGGTAGTTCTTCCGGAACTGCTGCTCCTTTATAGAGAGGTAGTCTCGAATCCAGTCCCATTGCTCGTCGGTTGCTTCGAGTACGCGTGCGTAGTTGGGGGTCAGTTCGAGTTTCATTGGGGGTCAGTGTGCTTGTCGATGTACTGGTAGACGAACTCCATGCCTACGATGAGCCCAACGATGATGATGGCCTTCAGCCAGGCCCCCCGAGCGCAGTTGATGGCGAGCATGCCCACACCGAAGGCTAGGGGTATCGGATGTTCATTCAGTTTCATGAGCGATCTCCCATGCACTTGCTGCTCAGGTGCCACACCTTGTAGGTGCTCTCACCCGTGATGGGCTGCACCGAGTACCCAGTCACCTGTTTTGTTTCCAGGGTCTCGAGCGCCCGGGTCACAATCGGTCGCTGTTTGTCCTGCATACCTATCTCCCGTTGGATGTCGGCGGCCGTGGCGAACTTCAGTTTCCACAGCGCCTTGCACACGGCGTACTCCACATGGTTGTTGGCGGCCAGCGGGATGGGGGTCGTGCGCAACTTGTCCGCTACATGGTCGATCATGAACCGGAATGTCGGTGTTCCGACTGCCCCACCCACCTCGAAGATGTGGGTTACGCGATCCTTCGCTATGTATAGCGGCTCCCATTGTCTGAAGAAGCCAAACTCGATGGGGGTACCCATGCTTTTTTCTACGGGTTCCCGTTGCGCTTGCAGGGTCACGATGATCATGACCTCCTTGTGCTTCACCGTGGCGGCCCACTTGGAGATGTCCTCCGCCTCGTCCGGGGTGAGCGCGGCATCGAAGATCACGAGGTGTGGTACGATGCTCCCCACCCGGGTGGGGTACGTCCGCTTGTCGAATGGCTCGACCCAGAGCATTTTTCCGTTGGGTTCTCGCCCGTTCCAGAGCATCTTCACCCATTGCTTGGTCCGTTCGCGGTCGTCGCTGAACATCATGACGGGGCAGTGCCCCCAGGGCATGCCCGGGGCCCCCATGACCTCCGTGCCCGTGGCGGCGGCGATGGCGATCTCCGTGGCGTAGACGGTCTTGCCCATGTTCGGCTCGCCGACGATGACGACCCGGTCTGGGCCGGGCTCCCCGGTGGTCATCAGCCACCGACTGTCGTCGCTCACGCCTCGGCGCCGTCCGCGGCTGCCGCCGGGGCGAAGTACCGCTGGTACCCCATCTCGCCCTCGGCGCGCAGCAGGCCCCGCTTCGTCAGCCTCGAGATGTGGGTGACGATCGCACCCTTCTCCGGCGCCGACTTCTCGTCGTACTCCCCGCGGACCGCAGCGACGATCTCCCCGGAGATGAGGCCCTTGTCCCCCGACTCCTGCACGACCTGGATGACGGTCTTGCCCAGGGTGCTCCGGACCGTTGCTGGCCGCGTCGAGACGCCGTTGGTGTGCCGGCCAGCCGGTTCCAGCTGCTTCAGCTGGTCGGCGATCTCCGCCCGCTCATCGTCCAATTCGCCGAGACGCTCGCGCAGCCGCCCCGCCAAGTTGACACGCTTCTCCTCCAAGGCTCGCAGTTCGTCCTGTAACGCTGTCATTGTGACCTCCGATGTCTATCTGTGATTACAGAAACTCATTCATTACACGTATTACAGCTATGTAAGAGCCATACACTATGCATACCGTTAGTAGGATGATGCAACCCCACACGAGTCCCTGTGAGATGGCCATGTAAGTGCGTGACCGGCTCTGCAATAGCAGAGTAACCATGACGTCCATCTCAGATTCGGACGGCATCGCGCCGGTGTTTTCGACCCAAGCCACGATGCCGTCTTCGAGGGCTTGTGCTCCCTCGGGCGTCTGGCATAATTTGGACCTGTTACGTTCGGACGGCGTGGCAGTCATCAGCAGCAGCATGTCGTTCCCCGGTGTTGGTCATGGGTTCATCCAAGCGAAGGCAGAAGGTCCTCAAGGTTGATGAGGACGAGTACAACCAGATTCTCGCAGTCTGGTTGCAGAAACAGTCAGTGCCATTCGTGGCATCAGAGCTAGGCCTTTCCCGTGCTCTGGTTACGCAAGTCGTCGAGAAGGGGGCGCCGAAGCTCGGGTTACCACCTGTCTCGGAGCTAACGCAACCGAACAGTCAGGGTCGCAGATCCGACAGCGAAGTCAATGCCGATGGCGGAAGATCTTCCAGTGGCACTACATCAAGTGACATGACGCTAGCTACTCGGATCGTCGCCGCCAACAAGGAGGCCGAGGAGACCGTGACCCGGCTGAAGGCCCAGCTGGTCATGCTGGAGCGGGAGGCCCGGGAGTCCGGTCAGCGGGCCGATGTCGCCGTCACTCACCAAGCCCTGGACGGGACGCTGGCGACGTTCACGGCGGCTCGGGAGAGGATCGCTCTGGAGTCCGTCAAGATCGAGGGCATCACGCAGGCGGCTGTGAACGCCGACACCGTCGGGCGATCTGCGAACGAGGCGGCGATAGCCCGCCAGGCGATGCAGACCACCCTCGCCATGTCCGCGATCATGAACCACATGACCGACGGCATGCTGCAGGCCATCGATGAAGGCCGGATGATCCTGCCAGCCTACATCAGCCCGAAGGTGCTCGCTTCGATGACGGCCTCCCTCGACAAGATGACCTCCGCCATGGAGCGGGCCATCAAGATCGAGAAGGGGCGCGCCGGCGAATCGGAGAAGGGGCTCGGCGTCCAGATCGCAATCCTGCTCGACAACTGTTCCGATGTGGAGCTCTCGGTGTTCAGGAGTACTGGGCAGCTGCCACCCCGTCTACGGATGCTGAGCTCGGAGGTCCCCTCAGATTAGGGTCAGGGAGATGTCGGACTCGTCCGGCGCTTCGTCCTTCTCGAACAGTTCCGGCATCATCTCGGTGATCGTCAGAACACCCATGCAGAGGCAGTCGATGAGGTCGTCGAACTTGTCGTAGGGAAACGAGATCGTCTGCGGAATGATGGGCGCCGTCACCATGATGTCGGGGTTCTTCTTGGGGTGGAACTTCGGGTGGAAGAAGATCTTCCCCTTCTCGAACCACGGCGAGGCCTCAACCACACGCCTCTCCTTGCTCCGACCCCTATTTCTAAAGGGCCAAATCTGCATGGGTACCTCGGCCTCCTCCTCAAGATAGCTCTGCAGCGATCCCTGGTAGCCACCCTTCTCGATGACCACCTCCTGCGGCAGCCAGATACGGGCGTTGTCCACCACGGCGCGCGCCTGATTCCTGAAACTGAGCCTATCCATCCAGGCGTCAGCGACGAAGATGAAGTTGCGTTTCTGGCACCACAGCAGGGAAACGAACGCGAAGTAGTCGTTCTTCGCTGACTGTTCGATGGCGAGGTCGTAGATGTTCATGCCGAACAACTGGTTCGGATCGCCCAGTAGCTTGGCATCGTAGAACTTGATCCACGATGCCTGGATAGGCACCGTGTCCTTCGTCAAAGCCTGGCATAGATAGGCTCTGGCGTACTCCGCCGGCCCCAGGGCATCGTCGTGGATCTGAACCAGATGCTCTCTGGCGAACTTGTACGGCCAGATGGGCGCGAACTTGTCCTGTGCATTGCCGACAGCGTGCGGGCCGATGAGGTGGAACTTCTCCTTCATGATGGCGTTGACGTCGAACAACGTCCACGGTGTGCCAACGGCACGAAGGATTCCTTCCGGCTCGAGCAGTGGGATGATCTCGCCGAAGAACTTCTGGCGTACGTGTTCCCTCAGCTGCGGCTGCAGGATGGAGTTCCGCATGTCGACGATGTCGTCGACGATGATGACCGTAGCCCGGCTACCCAGTGAGCCGGACATGACCCCCATCGCTTCCAGCGAGGGGTCTTTCATGCTGATGTCTCGGTCCAGTACGACGCGAGACTTGTTCCACTCACCTCCGACAGGCTTGCGCAGATGGGGGAAGGTCAGCGTGACGAGGGGGTTGTTCTCGATCTGATCCTTGATCTCGAACAGGCGTTTACGTGCCTCCTTGTCGTTGGCACAGATGATCTTGATGCGGTGGTTGACGTCCTGCCCGAGCATGAACGTGGCGAATGCCGTAGTGATCAGGCTCTTGCCGTGCCCACGCGCAGCCTCCCAGTAGGAGAACTTGATGCGCATGTCTGGGTAGGTCTCGATGGCCTCCAGGTGGAAGTCGGCGAGCTCTAGGTTCGCATCGTTTGACCAGACATACCGGAGGAAGGACTCGAAGTCGGTACGGGCAGCACGGAGGCGGGACAGTAGATCTGCTGTTGCGCCTTCAACTTCCTGTTGCCGCGAAGTTCCGTTCTCGGTACTCACGCAGACAGGTTAGCACTTCGTCTCGACGCCGCCTAGCGAGGGTACCGTAGTCGTACAGTGGGTGCAGTGGTTCCTCTTGCGCAGCAGCGCACCGATCCACTACCTCGACCATCCGATCTGGTAACGCTTCCAGTAAGTCGAGCTCGACTTCCGTGAACTCGGTACGGCTGCCGAGGAGCATGTTACCCAGCCATTTCGTCCAGCTGTAGAGCAGGCGGTAGCTGAACCGTCGGGGCTTCTTCATACCCACTACGGTCATCGTGAGGGGCACACCGCTAAGTAGGAGCAGCAGCTCCACGTCGGAGATCCGTCGCTTGACCTTGTTGTGTACCCTGACGGCGCCGAACTTGGGTAGCAGATTGCGTGCCGCCTCGTTGTCACGGAAAAACTCGAGGAACAGAACACCGTCGACGTTGCGCAGCCCCTTCTGCTTCAGCGTATACATTATGAGGTGGACCCAGCCTGGCACCCAGGTCTTCTTGACTTTGAATACCTCGACGCCGGCCTCTTCGTAGATGCCGTACCACTTCCGGTTGGCCTGTTCCCAGCCCTGCTTTTGCATGGTGCGCTCCAGTAGAGCGTCCAGGCAGGCCTTCGAGTCCTTGTGCAGGGCGAGGCGGTGCTTCGAGACCTTCGTACCGCACACGCCGCACGCCACCCGCTGGTACTGGGGTGGGGTGGCGGACTTGCCTGGTGGATCCTGGTGCGTCCAGTCGGCACCTTCATGCTGTGTCATCGACGTACGTAAACCTTTCCCGCGCCTGTTCGAGGGCCTTGCACATGCCGCAGTTCTTTCCGGAACACTTCATGTGGAGGATCTTCTTCGTGTCGTAGTCATACAGGTGGTGCCAGCGCATGGGCTTGGCGGTGGCTGGATCGCAGGGTGGGTCGGTCATACGCGGTCCACGCTCCACTCGTCGGCGGCCTCGGGTATGTGCTGCTCTTCTTCGAACTCGATTCGAGCCATGCCGTTGCGGCCTTCCCCCGGGTGGAACGCTTTGATGATGTAGAGCTGCCCGCGGAACCGAACAACTCCGCCTACGTCGATGGGTTGGCCGGTACTATCCATATACATCAGCTGATTCCTCCTCTTTCCTTTGGCATGTCGAGCAGCTTGTACCCCCAGTACGTCATGGTCTCACGGTCGTAGTGCTTCGCGAAGTCGGGGGTGGTGTTGGCGAGCTTGTCACACGCATCCTGGAAGTCGTCGCCCATCATGATGCCCTGCAGGATAGCGAACGCGCGACGCTCGTCGACAGGTACACCCTCTGACCAGATGGCGAAGATTCTCATTTCTCGGTTCGTAGTAGTAGAAGGGCTGCCGCGGCTAACAGTGTGGACAGTGCCGCAGACACACCGAGTTGCCAGTTCGTGTCGGAGGTGCTGATCATCACCACCGTAATGACCACACCCACGAGGGCGAACTTGTCTGCGGCTTTCATCAGTCCTCCTCGCGTTGGTGTGTCAGTTCGTGTGTTCGAAGCCGCACCATCCAGCCGCCCCATTTCTGTATGTCCGACGGCGGGTTGCAGTCCTCGTCGCACTGCACCTCGTAGTGGATGAAGCGGTCCTCGGTCGCCGCATTGAGCGCGGGGACTAGATGCTTTTGCAACACCTCGCGCGTGATGAGCATCTTCTCTTCGAACGTCAGTCGTTTCGGCATCAGGGCACCACCTTCGTTGGCTTCCCATCGACGATGCAGAAGCACGTATCGTTTGCAAGTTCGATTTCCGTTGTGCCCAGTTCTAGACACGCTTCTTTGCAGTTCTGGTAGTTCTGCACCGTGGTGGTGGCTATCGCACATGTGTACAGCAAACCACCTACGCTGATCACTATGCCGATGATCGCAAGGGGAATTATATACTTTTCGAAGATCTTGAGCATGTCTCCTCCTACAGTGGAATGAAATCCATACCGAGTACAGCGTCAGCTGCCCACAGCGTACCTACCTGCTCAGCGTCCAGTTGGCGCCGATACTTCTGCGTCATCTTCTTGATGGCCTGCACCTCACCATCGGTGAGCTCTCGAACCTTGGCGCGCCTCGCTACCTCGTGACCGAAGCGCGCATCGAGCCCGTTGAAGCCCATCCCATCCCTTTCCACAGCACCATCGCACACAGCAGCCAACTGCTTGACGACAGCGGCCGCAGCAGCACGTACCTCGGGGGTGGCCACAGGGTAGCGCCGGTCGAAGCGTTTCCGTGGCGCCAGCTGCAGTTCGATTTCTCCGACCTCGTGTTCCTTGTCGAGAGCCTTCTCGATGACCTCCATCTTACTGATCAACGCCTTGCTCATCTTCGCATCGACGCTTCCATCGAACACGAGGTACTGGCAGAGCACAGGGTTCACCTGCCCAATGCGGTGAGTTCGATCCTCTGCCTGCAGCATGTTGGCCGGCACCCAGTCGAGCTCGGCGAACACCACCTTGTCTGCTGCCGTGAGGGTCCACCCCACGCCTGCAGCGATGATGTTGCAGACGAGTACCCGTAGTTCGGGGTCGGACTGGAAGCGATCGACATTCGCCTGGCGTTGCTGCATCGATGTCTTGCCGGTGATCTCCAGCGTCTCGACGCCCAGGTCCTCTCGGATCTTGGCGATGACATCCTTGTGGTGAGCGAACACCAGAATCTTGCTGTCCGTTGCGGCGAGCATCTCCTGCACATGCTCGACAACGTACGGCACCTTGGCCATCGCCACCTTCTTGCGCTCGCCCGACATCTCCTCGAAGGCGATCTGTCGTGCACTCTGCAAGGCCGTGGCTGCCTCCCTGAACACCTCCTCGTCGTCCAGTTCCTCTGCCATGTCCATGGCCAGTTCGAGCTCGTCGAGCTTCGCCTCCTGTGCCAGGAACTTCTCGGCCTGCCTCTTCACCACACCTTCGGCGCCGTTGGCTGCGAGCTCCACCACCTGCCGGCGCTTCGGCGGGAGTTCCTTCAGCACATCCACCTTGAGCCGCCGCACCATGACACGTGACCGTAGCCTGTCCTGTAGCTCACCCAGGTTGGATGCCCCGGTGAAGTCCCAGCGCAGCCGACCCCGACCGATGTTCACCTGATGCGCGTCGCAATATTTGAAGGCGTACCTCGTGAAGCTGGCGCCGATGTCCATGGGATCCAACGCCTGCAGTAGGGGAAACAACTCCACTGGCCTGTTCGTGATGGGTGTACCTGTCAGGAACAGCAGCCGTGCTGCCCTGTGCACTACACCCTCGACTTCCAGGGCACCCTTGCCGGTGTACTTGCCGAGCAAGCCCTGTGTACGCTGGGCCTTCGGGTTCTTCACGTAGTGTGCCTCGTCTGCGATGATCAGCGCCCAGTCCGTTTCCATGATGCGGGCTTGCAGCTTGGCGTTCCTCTTGCCACCGAACTTGTTGTAGCTGGTGATGAACAGCTGCCGGGTGGGGGCGACGTACTGTGTTTCCCCCATCTTGAAGAGGTCGTCGTCCGTGTGGATGACGTGGATGATCCACTTCTCTGTCAGCCACTTCTCCGCTTCACGGGACCAGTTGATCCGTAGGGATGGCGGGCAAACGATAAGCACACGTCGTGCCTTGGGCATGGCGTTGATGAAGCCCAGCGCCTGGATGGTGTTATGCGTGACGATGTAGTGGTCGGTGATGAATAGATTCCGTTTGGAATCGACACTGATGCAGATGGTCTCGGCTTCCCCAGCTGGTTCGATCGCTTCAATACCTCTGGTGAGGTTGGGTTTATGCCAACGTGCGGCCTTCCGTTCCAAGCGGAATGGGTTCATTGGGGTACGTACATTCACACGGTACGCCGGACTGCCGATCCGGTCCTCGCCTTTGTACGTGTAGTGCGGTTCTGCTTTCTTGCTGACCGTGGCGATGCCCCCCAGTGACCTAGTCAGATCGACCATGTTGTACGCCAACACTTCCGATGAGGTGCTGAAGATTGCTGTTCCGTCTTCTGTGCAGTCTCCATCGGTGTCCATAAGGCCGTGAAGTAGTTCGATCCTGTTGTCGATGGAATCGCGCAGGTATTGTCTGGGTACCCACTTGCCTGTGGAGTAGTGACCGAACAGCTTCAGAGTTCGTATGGCTTCTGTTGTTTGGAGCACGGTGTAGGTTGGGCACTTGCCTTCTGGTTGCTTTTTATCCTCACCGAGGGAGTTGAACTGCCGCACTCGATCCAGAACTTCTACGTCTGGGCAGGAGATAGATACTCCGTGTCGAAAGGATCCGTCCCCCAGTAGCGCGCCCAGTACATAAGGATGCAGAGGTTTTGGATCAGTTAGTGGATGGAAAGTCACCGGTTCTGTAACGGGTATGAACCACACCCGGTTCGATTGGCCTCGTTTGTCTTTCTTCGTGCGCAGCCCCGCTTCTGCGATCTCTGTTGTGGTCATCACGCGGCCGGCGTCACCGCGAAATCGATCGTTCGCAGTGAGCACGAGCCACCTGTGCGGGCCGTCGACAGTGACGGACGCACCATCGCTGAACGTGACTCGGTAGACCGGCTGTGCCGGTTGCGGGAACACGCCGGTGACGCGTGCAACGCCGCCGTCCGGATCACATAGTTCGTCGCCTACATGTACGTCTTCTACCTTCACGAAGCCTGTGGGAGTGAGCATAGGCGTACCGTAGCATAGTCCTTTGCCCAATCCCATCTCGTCACCGATGAGCGTGGACTTCCGTTCCAGTGCGTACTGGATGCCCGCCTTCTGATAGGGCAGGTAGTCGAGCCCCTCGGGGGACGGTACCCGCCTGGCGAAGTCTTCGATGTCCATCACCTCCGCTGCTCGAGATGCGGACACCCCAACCTTGTGGGTCTCCAGTGCAGCTGCGGCTGCGGCGTCGGCGAACTTGATCAGCTTCAGTGCGTTCGTGGGTATCTTGGTCCACCACTTCTTGGCGAGCCCCAGCGGGCACGCCACGCAGGCACCGAGGCAGCCAAGGGTTGGATGCCACAGGAAGCCAGCGGCTTTCGGTGTGAGGTACTCCTCACGAGTGGAATCCACCCAGAACACACCATCCTTATGGTGCATTTCCATACGCCTCTCCTCCTTCCTGTGACAACTCAGTGCGCTTCGAGTTCCGCCAGCAGTGCCTGTGCCGGGGGGCAATTCTTGTGGTCATGTAGGGCGAGGGCAATGCGCTTGCCGCGGATGATGCCTCTCCGTAGTACCTGATCCCTGATGCTGCGCTCCTGTGCGAGCAGCGCAGCCTCACCGTGTGACCAGCCGGCGAGCAGTGCGAGCGTATCGAGGATGGCTTCTTGTTCCTCGAACGGATGTATTTTTCTGTCCGGGTCACGCTCATTCAGGCAGGTGTTGATCGCCTTGTAGACACGCTCCACCAACTCGACGCGCAGTTCATCGAGGTTGGAATCGCCCTGGATGTGGGCGCGGATGTCGATGTCACGTCTCATTGCTTACGCTCGGCCTCCAGTTCGTCGGCATGCGTTGCGATTTCTTCATGGAGGAGGGCACCTGCAACGACTGCGTCGGTACGCAGCGCACGTGGATCGTCGAGTTTGATTTTGATGAGCCACTGCAGGCTTCGCAGGATGAGCTCGTTGGCGGTGGGCTTGGTCATTGTATCATTCATGACCGACCTCTTCTCTCACGTCGTTCGCACTCGTCGGTCCCAGGATGTTGTCGACCTCTTCAAGAGTGTATTTGATCCCGTCGCGCCAAGCCTCCCACATGTAGATCATCACGCCATCATGCCCGTGCGGTTTGGGGCGTCCCTTGTCATCGAGGAACACGTACTGCCTGGCGATCATGGCTTTGATGAACGGCTTGTCTTCCTGCCAGCGCTTGGGTGTGCTCACGGTTTCCTCCGAATCTTGTAGCTGTCACCGGCCTCTGGTGTCCCGTCGAATGGGTGGGCGACAGTGATCGAGGTCCTGTCCATCCGCTCCACCTTCCTGCGCTGCCCCTTCGCTGGCCCGTACAGGATCTCAATCGTGGGATGACGCCTGCGCCACCACCAGATGACTGGTACGCACAGTGCTAGCCCGAATAGGAGCAGACACAGCGCTAGCCCGACGAGCACTTCGATCATGCTTCCGGTACCGGCGGCACGTCGAGTGTGAGAGCAATGACCTCCTCGACTTCGGTGTCGATCTCCTCCATCGCCATGCGCACCTCGGCTGGCAGGATGACCGTGTTGTCGGCGTACATGTCGAGAGTAGCGAGGGCGTCCTCGGCATCCTCGAGCTTCTCGATGGCGCCGACGTTGTCACCGACACTCGCTCGTATCTTTGCGACGGTGATGGCTTTGCGTGCTGTTTCGATCAGGGTTCTGGGCATACCTACTCCTTGTTTAGCCAAGCTGTGACTTTCTCTCGGCTGCCGTGGCAGTCAGTCGGTAGGTCGTTGTGGATGAACTGGGCGATCTGACGCAGGGCCGGGTAGTTGCCCCCGTCGGCCTTGCACGCGGCGGCGCCGAAATCATTCTCCAAGCAGGCGGTGACGAACCCGCCGACCTGCCTACGCTCGAAGACGTGTGCCTTGAACGCAACGAACACCACTGTTGGTAGCCCTTCTGGGCACTTCATGTCTTGCTCGATCATTGCTTTCTCCTCCAACCTTTCCGGACCAGTAGGCCGCTTGCCAACCTCGGTCTGACGACCTACTGGTCCGGAGAATCTTTCGAGTGCAGGGCGAATACCCCACCGCTCTTACCCATGTTCGCCAGGAGCATGCCCAACGTCTCGAGGTGTACGCTCAGGTCATCCTTGCACAGGGCTTCGATCTGATCCTGTAGCTTCGTACGCTCGGCTACCCACTCCGGCGTCTTCTGGAAGCCTTTCGGTATCTGCGATAGGAGGATCAGCTTCTGTGTCTTCTTGAACAGGGAGTAAGTGCGGCGGAGATCCCTCACCGCCCACAGCAGTTCATTCTTGTACATGCGTGGCATCAGAGCAGATCGTCCCTGTAGCCGCCGTTCATGTACGCAGCGTGAGCGATCTCGCACTCGGTACTGCAGAAGGCTTTGCGGGTTGGCTCCTCATCGAGGGTGTCGACTGCCGCCCACATCTCCATGCCACAGTCCATGCACTTGCTGACGTATACCATGTCGCCAGGCTTCCACTCCTCGTACTCGACGATGACCGGGAACTGTGACCCAGTCGGGTCGACGATCGTTCCATCCTCGGTGGCGCACCATGCGTGACCACGCTTGCCCCACGGGTGGGGGCAGTAGACGTGGCCCTTTGCAATGCGTAGTTCGGGGAATGCCTCCTGCATCTCCTGCACTGCGCTGATGCAACGGCCCAGCATGCTCTTGTGGCGTTCCCTGTAGTTGTCGATCCACTCGACGTATTCAGGCTTGAGCATTGGCTTCCTTCCACTTGGCGAGCATGAACCTGGCGCAGCGAATGCTGTCCACGAAGTCGTACTTCTGTGGGCGCGGGTTGTTCTGGCTGAACTTGGGGTAGAACACTCGGAAGAAGCCACCCTTGCCGAACCAGCAGGCCGATGCGTTGCCGACTATCACCATCGGCACACTGCGCTGGGAGCGCATGAACCTACCACCTGTGAGCTCGGCGAGGCGTTGCACCCTGGCGTGTGGTTGCATCACGCCTGCTTCGCGTTCTTGACCTCAAGCAGCGGCTTGGTCTCGCCGGGGAAGGCGCCGCGGTGCGGCATGATGACCAGGGTGCGGACCACTGGTTGGTAGATGTCCTCGGCGGTGATGAGTATCGGGTCGAGTTCCCCCGACATGTTGACGTGAACACCCTTCAGTCCCTTGAACACCTTGGCGACGTCGCCAAGGTACGTCGGTTCGAGCCCCATGGTGGCTGGCTTGTCCTTCTTGATTTCGCTCGGCCTGTCCTGGTCCGGGATGACCTGCAAGTACGACGGGAAATCGGTGCCCTCAGGGTGCGCCTCCACGGTTATGGTGCCACTCAGCATCGAGAACTCGATGCGGTTCTTCTGTTGCGTGATCTGGAGAATCGCCGGCGCCTTTTCCGCCTTCAGGAAAGACACCACCTGTTTGAGGTGGTTGGCGGGTATCAGGATGTCGCCGGTGCCGCTGTATTTCGTGGCCGACTTCTTCTCGTGCCGGATGGCGTACCTGGCGAGCCGGTGCCCGTTGGTTGCCACGATGTCGATGCCGTTTGTTCCGCCCCGGAGCAACACGCTGCACAGGCCTAGGCGCCGTGACGTGTCCTTCGACACGCAACACATCACCCTTTCGATGCCGTCGAGGATCAGTTCTCTCGTTCCGTAGATTTTTGTCATGCTGCCTCCATTAGCACCGTCAGCCGGCGCTTCATTGCCTTCTCCCTCGTACCATGTGCCACGAATGCGATACCCATGTTCCGCTTCCGTAACGCCTTGTCGTCGAAGCAAAGCCTGCAATCCGCACAGCCCACATCCTTTCGTGTCTGGGCCGGGCAGGGAATCCATGTCGTGCCGCCTTCGAGCCAAGCTCGCTTGCCGTTGGGGAACAACGGCACGTACCGGGCGAGGGCGTATCCCATCTTCCTCGCCTTGGGTGCCTCGTGCAGGAAGTCCAGGGAGGCGAGCACCGACACAGGCCCCCAGTCCTTACGGCGCACGCCCTCTTTCCACCCGTGGGTATAAGTCCAGCAGGCGTTCGCGCCTCGCTCTATTAGGCGGGCGATTGCGTCCGCCAGGATGCGCGCTGCCTTGGGCTTGATGGCGTCGCCCACGGTGTGCAGGCGGACGTCTCGGCCGCCTCTGGCCCCATCCTGTGGGACAGGACCGCCCCGGAAGGAGGCATCGATGGCGGCGGCCTCCTCCCGGGCGGTCTTGATCGGTTGGCTGCGGCTGACATCTCCGTCGAGCCGTTGGTTCACGAAGCCCACACGGCCCAGCATGCCGTAGCACTCCTCTGTCTGGCGGAGCTCACACGACTGGGGACAACTGCCTTTGATCGATGCGTAGGTGGTCGATACCCGGCCGCCCTTGTAGCCTTTGATCTTGTAGTTGTTCGACTTCTCTACGAAGATTGCTGCGGGCATTGTCTCCTCCTAGTCGTGCAGTTTGTGACTACACAGTGTGCAGCGCCACTCGAGAGGGATGAACGACTCTCCGCTAGTGGGAAGCACATCATCCCAGTCGATCTCGTCGTCCTTTACGGACACGGTGCGTCTTTGATCCTGGTACTCCCAGTGGGTCAGTGCCCCTGGCTGGGTGAGATCCGCCTCACAGACAAGACACTTATCGGGTAGCGTCACCTTGCGCTCGGCGATATCGACGGTGGCGATTGTTACTTCGATGGGCATGGCTCGTCCTCCAGTAGGGCTTGTGCTTCTTTCTTCGCATCCTTCAGTGACTGGAATGTCTCCATTGGATCTCCCGCCGGGCGCCACGTACCCTCGGTGCGGTGCAGTAGCTCATACGGTGCGTCGAGCGGCCCGGCATCGGTGATGCAGAACTTGTCGTTGTCACTGAGCCAGGCGAAGCCTTTGCGGTCGTGGTCGTCCTTCTCGACAACCCTGCGCCACTTCATTCGGAAGCTCTCAATGTCGCTTCCTTCGCTCTGATGTACGTAATCATGTCGTGTAGCCATTTCCGGACGTAATCCTTGTGGCGTTGTCGCCACCACCATTTCATCTGCTGCCGGCAGATGTCGGTGGGTGGGGGCAGGGTGCAGCCAGGGTTCAGGCACTCGTCCTCCCGACCATGCGCGCGGCACATGCGGGGCCGCATCTCGTACACCGTGCAGTTGTGGCCATCGAAGTGGCGGCAGGTGAACACCGTGCCTGGCTCCGCTCCGCCCTCCTGTTGAGGGCCTTGGATGGGTAGAAGCATGTCGGCAATGAAGATGCCGTCGGTTGCACCCTTCTCGATCTGTTCACGTGTCCACACATCTCCAGCTTTGCTGATGACCATGCGCCTGCAGCAGGCACCGGTGCAGCGGCCATCGAGTACGGGGAGTTTCATACGGTGGAGAGCGCAGCGGTGGCTGTCTCGTGTACGCGCTGGCAGCACACGGCGCAGAGCCAGGGGCCTGGTCCGTTGTAGCGTTCATGAATGTTCTGCACGACATCGATCACGGTTACGTTCGGGGCACCGCAGCCGTCACAGTCGGTGTTCGTGCAGTTGTCGATGTTGATCTCGTCCAGCTTCACGTCGTCGAAGCTCATGTCAGTATCCCCTTTCGGCGCTGTCGACGCGTGATTCGAGGCTGGAGATGTCGCTCCGTAGGCTGGAGATGTCGTGCTCGAGATTGTTCACGGCTTCGGATGTGTGGGAGTAAGCGCGATCCTTGGCGTGCTCGATGCTGGTTTCGAGTTCGGCACACCGTCCCCACAAACCGCCGATGTCTGATACGAGTCCGTCGATGCGCTCGTGCAGCATCTCGATCCGCTGTTCGACTGTCAGGCTCGCTTCGCTCATCAGTCCCCCTTGCGTGGCGTGAAGCTGACCCGCAGGCTCTCTTCACCGATCGTCGTGACCGAGGCGAGGTCCTCCTTGGAGAGCAGCGCTCGGATCAACTTGGAGTCGAGCCGCTCGCTGCCGGCCGTCAGGGAGATGGCCACGTTGCCTTGAGGGCCGGAGAGTGCCGTGAGCCCGTGCTCCTCGTACAACTCCATCGCCCGCTCCTTGGCGTCCGCGCTGAGTTCTTTGAGCTCGGCCTTGAGCTCGTGCATGCGAGCATACAGCCTGACCACCTTGGCCTCCTCCAGTTCACGCGCTGACTTCTTCTTCTTTCCTGCTGCTCCACCCATGACTACCTCCTGTGTTTTGCTAACTCTTGTTGTCGATGTGTCTCTGAATCGGCCCGCAGCCGATGAAGATTGCGTTGAGCAGGGCACCGAGGTTGTCGCAGGGGAGGCGTTGGAACTCGGAGGCACGGAAGTGTTGAAGCTCGACGCCACGGTGATCGATGATCCTCACGTAGGAGGCGCCGCCCGGTTCCGTTTCGAAGTCGGGGTAGCAGCACAGCTCCCTGTTGGTGGTGGGGAAGTACATCTCCCCATCCATCACGCCTGGCGGCGGTAGCTTGCTCATCGTTCCTCCAGTACCAACGCAACGCTGGTCCATGCGTGTAGTAGCCGTCCCTGTACTTCCTCTTTCATTTCCCAGATGACCTGGGTTACAGACCAAGCCTTCCCTTTGATCACGATGAGTTCATCGACACACGGTACACGGTCGAGCTCTGTGTACCGTGTGTCATCGCCGTTCAAGAACCGAAGTTCAATCATGCTTCACCTCTGTCGTCCCACGCTGCTTCGAGCAGGTGCTTGTGCTCGTCGGTGATGTGGTGGGCGATCCCCGTGTAATCCAGGGTGTCCCCGTAGAATCCGAAGCAGCTGTCCTCGTGGTCGTAGTGGGTGGTGTCGCACTCACCGCACACCCGTACCTTCTCCAGGACGTAGCCCCACGTGTTGCCCATCAGGTAGTGGTCGTAGAGGGTGACCTCCCCCTTCAGAACTTCCTCGACGAGCTTGCGGATATCGTCGGTGATCTCTTCGACACTGTATTCCTTCTTGATGGTGTCGGGCTCGCAGTAGATGAAGCCCACCTGTCCGCTGTCGAACACGCAGCTGAAGGGTCCGGTGCTCATCGTCATGCCGCCGTGCTCGTAGAGGTAGAGGGACAGCACCACCGCACCCTTGGCTACGCACTCTTCGAGCCAATCCTCAGCACTTTCCCAATTGTCGGTGGCGATCTGTTCGTCGCCGAGGTTGGAGCGCCGATGCCAGCAGGCCATGGTGCCGAGGTTGTCGAAGTTCTCTCTCGGGCAGAACACGTCCGTGTCGTGGATGATTCGCAATCTCATGTCGGTCATCACTCCTCCTTCGGCGCTTCGTCCTTGACCCGTTGCAGGGCCTCTTCAGTAGTCGTGCCTTCCTTCTCAAGCTCGAACTCCATGTTGATCATCGCCTCTGCGTAGCCCTCAACTTTGCCAGCGTCGTGGGCCTTGTCCAGGGCTTCCTCTTGATCCTCTTCGATGTCATCACGTATCGTGTTTTCCACATCTTCGAGCCCATCCTCGATCCGTTCCACGAGCTTCTCGGGGCCGGAGAGCGGGCCACCTTCGGCGATGTCCTCGGCGCTCCAGCGGAAGTTGATCATCGCTACCCCTTGTACTTGCGGAAGATTTGCCAGACGACTTCGAGGTCATCCTTGTCGAGCTTGTCGAATAGGTTGGCAGCACCGAAGCGCACCGCGTTGCGCTTGATGCGCTCCATGTCCGCTTCGTTGTAGTGCTTCAGCATCAGCGTGCTGTTTTCATCTCGTGGTAGTGCGAAGCCATCCAGGTCCCACCTGGAACCGTCCCTCGTCTCGAGGGACTTGGCCTTCACACGTAGCACGAGGGTGAGGCGCAGGGGCTTGCCGTAGTCGTGAACGATGACCCTTTCTGCCTCGTCGAAGGGCTTGGTAGTCATGTTGGTAGGTCTTTCGCCATGTCTTCAAGAAGGATTTCTGAGAGCAGCTTACGGCACGCCTCGACCTTCGCCGGGTCGCATTCGAGTGTGACATCATCGTGCAGAATGAACACGAGCTTCGCCGTGGGGTCAATGGCGTGGAGGCGTGCCAGTACCTTGTCGACGTAGGCTTGGTCGGTCATGCCGCTTCCTCGTCGAGCCAGCCCCTGTCTTTCAGTGCCCGCTTGATCGATTCCTCGGAGGGGTAGCCCCCGCTGTCGTCACTGTCCTCGACCTGTTCGGGTTCGTACTCGGACAGCCAGCCGTGTACTGACTCGGCCCAGTCATCGGGCGCCTTGTCACTGGGCAGGCCACGGCCCTCCCATGTGATGTTCTCGACGGTTGCCTCGTACTGCTTCTCCGAGTAGTCGCTGTCATCGGCGACGGGATAGTTCTCACGCAGCCCATCGAACCAGTCCTTGATGAACTTGAAGATGTTCGTGGGGTTTCGATCCTCCACGTTGTCGATGACACGGAAGCTGACTTGGTCCACCCAGCCGCAGCCCCAGTGGCTGGCACCTGTCAGTGCGAAGTCGTCTTCGCTGAACAGTCCATCCTTCACACCCTGTGCGAGCTCGCGCTCGAACACGTCGGCGTTCGACTTGTCGAGGATGCCGGAGTCACGTGTCCGGTACGCAGGGCCGATGCTCCACGTCTTGAACATCTCATCGTTGTCGCCGTGGTAGCCGAAGTCCCTCGGCCGGGTGAGGGCGTCGTCGATGTCCTGCTCGGTGATGTCGACTCTGTCCAGGTCTCCGATGTTCATGTGTCACTCCTCGTCGGTGATGGGGTTGGCGATCTCCCTGCCGAGCGCCTCGCTGGCGAGTGCCACACCTTCGTCCCAGTCGGGGCGGTCGCCGTCGCTGCTCACCTTGATGTTGTCGCCGAGCCGATCCTTCGCTGCGGCGAGGCACGCCACCACGACGACATCGTAGGGCTTGTACGCCGTCTTGCAGAAGGAGAAGATGTCGTCCTCGTCTCTCCGATGGTCCGACGCTGTCGGGAACGCGAAGGTCTCGTGGCCGTCGTCGTTGACGCCGTTGAAGAGCACAAGCCCTTCCTCGAACTGGGGCTTGCCGTTGCCGTCCCCGCCGGCGAGCGGCACGGGGCTCTTCTCGACGATCTGCCGGATGTCCTCGAGGGCGTGCCCCAACTCCGGCGTGTTGAGCGCGCACTTCTTCAGGTAGTTATAGTGAGTATATCCGATGGGACACCTTCCTTTACAGAGCGTTTGTTTCCAAGAGCTCCTCGCAATAATCGAGTAGCTCGTCCAAAGTGAAATCCTGTTTCATGCGATTCACGAACGAGCAGCACAGCACGACGTTTCCACGCACGTAACCCAGCGCCGGTACTTGTCGATCGACAGTGGCTGTGTGGATGTTGCCGGCGTGGTAGCCGGTCAGTGCCATGGTGCGCCCGGTGTAGTGGCAGCGACCTTGCTGCTGTTCCCATAGTTCCCGTAGGTGCGGACCGAGCCCTTCCATTGCGGGCACACCTTTCTTCTTCGCATTACGTCGGATGCTTGCGGCACGCCCCAACAAGATCTGCTTGTATGCATCCGGTCCTGCGCGCCGCTGCCGTTGATAGTCCGCGCACATGACGCTGTTGCATGCCCGGCAACGTGAGGTACGGCGTTTGTGGCGCGCAGTGTGGTAGAACTCCGTCAGCAGCTTCTCCTTGCCGCAGTGGGAGCACGTGGCTTTCTCTGGGTCGGTCATCCGCCCAGTGTATCATAGTGTGTTGGTGCACTACGTAGTGTAGTTACTCAGTAACTAGTTGTGTAATAGGGGCAAGGAACAGCTAGTGCGCCCTAACATACGGCTGCGTATTTGACGAGATTATCAACAGATTCAAACGCTTGCTCGTCGCGGCGTCATAGTTGCACGTGCTCAGCCGCCAGCGCCGACCGGCTTGGGGACGATCCCCTCGCCGCCGCAGCGAGGGCAGTCGCGGGCCTCTTCGCCGTCGTCGACCCGGCCCATGTCGCAGCAGCCCCAGTCACAGCGCACCCAGCCTGTCTCGTGGCTTTCGGGCCACGCTCCGGTGCAGCAGCCGTCATCATCCACGGCGGCATCGCACTCGGCACAGGATGGCGACGGGCCGCGACAGATGGCGTCACGGAGCGCCGCCCGGTCCAGGTCGCTGTCCTCGAACAGCGTCTCGATGGCAGCGTGGCCGCTGGTGCTGGCGAACTCGAGATGGCCAGCCTCGGCGCGCGCCACCACCCAGTCCCGGCCGACTGCCTCGACACGCCGCACGCCGCGGCTTTGCCAGCCGAAGATGGCGCGGCAGTCGCCAAACAGCTGTTGCCCTACCCGCAGGGGCCCGGTCATCGCCATGGCGCCCTCCACCCCAGCCACTGGCCGAGATTGGCCCCCTCATCATAGGCCACGCTCCTCGGGGCGTGCGCGTCGTCATCATAGGTGAGGCCCGCACTCAATTCCGCGGGCTCCGCCCATCCGTCCTGGACGCCCCGCCAGAAGGCCGTCAGGACACCGTCCTGCCCGTTGTGGCTGAGCAGCGGGCGGGCTAGCAGCCACCGGTACCGGTTGTGGCGGATCCATGTATATTGTGGGTCACTTTTCATCATGCCTACCTCTTCTCCGCCGTCGTCAGGTGGTGCAGTACCTCATACAGGTCGGACGAGGCTGACGACAACAGGGCCACGTCGTGCGCCTCCATGCCGTTGGGCATCGCCGCCGCCATGTCCTTGTGGTCCCCGAGGATGCTGCGGATGGCGTCGACCCGCTGCAAGGCCTCCTCGATGTGGTGGAGGGTGTTGTGTTGCTTGTTGACCAGTTCGCAGGTGAACTCGGCGACGTCCTTCTCGTGGATGAGCCGGCGCAAGCATTCCCGAGCCAGTGTGCTCTTCAGCAGGTAGTCGAGGATGCGCTGGGCCAGGGTCATCGGCTTCGATGTGATGTCCATCGTCAGCTGATCCGCAATCCGGCACACAACGTTCGTTCGATCGCTCATGTCTACCTCCTTGAATATGTAGGCAACGGTAGGACAAGAGGGTTTCATTGGCCGGTCCGTAGGCCCAGGGGGTGGGGCGACGTCCTCGGCGGCCCTCTCGGCCCTTCCGTCCCGCCGGAGGCTAGCACCCCAGCGTTCTGCCGCCCCCGTTGCGGGCGGGGTCTTGGCCGGTCCGTCAGGCTCTCGCCCTTCTCGTGGCCGAAGTCAGATGTATCCCAGGTACAGCAGCCAGGACCGGTGACCGTGAGGACACGTACCATCATTTTCGACGAAGCACCCGTCGGTTGCCTCGCCTACGCCTTCGAACGTCCACTCCTCCAGCTGTTCGATGTCGGGTTGCGGTTCGGTTGGTTCGGGCCAGTTTCTCGACATGCTGTCCTCCTATGATTGTACAGCGCAGTCCAGCTTCAGCAGCAACCGGTACTCGGCCGGCGTCGTGACGATCTTCCCCGCGAAGTGCACGGTGTTGCGGGTGGACTTCGCCCACGTACGAACGACTCGATCGCCGCCGTAACCTTCATCGATCACGGCCCTGATGATGCCCTTGTTGTCGAACACCACGAAGCAACGTCGTGGGTTACCGTTGTTGTCGTGTCCTGCGTCCAGGTGTAGTGCGATCATGACTCGTCTCCGCTTGCCGCTTCGAGCAAGCAACGGGCAGCAGCCTTGAGCACGCACACTTTGTCAGACAGCGAGATAGCCCGCTTGCCACCATGGGTGCTCTCGTTGGCGTCCATGATTGCCGACACAACCGAGCTGGGCAGCAGGGCAGCCAAGGCGTCCCACCGTTGCAAGGGAATGTCGTTGAGATAAGGGTCGGTCGACCGGCGAAGCGTGTCTTTCCCGACATTGCGGGCTACCAGGTTTTGCACTGCTGGCGTAGCGAACTGCCCGTAGTATTCTTCGTGGGTGAATTCGTGGTCCATGTACTGTCTGCGTGTGATCATCGGCTGTCCTCCTCCAGTGGTGCGGGCAGGGTGCTGGCGTCGACAAGCGCGAGCCACCGGGAGCCGATGATCTGGGAGTAGTGGGCCAGCAGTAGCGCGGTCCCGTCATCCCGCACGACCACCTCAAACGAAATGGTATCGCAGTCAAGCAGCAGCATATTTTTCTCAATCCACTCGACCATCCCGTCTCGTGGCTTGACCTGGAGAAACTGCCAGGCATCCGGTCGCCGCACGCTGCAGCTACTGGAGAGCACGCACCTCCCTTTGAACTCCCGCCGCGACTTGCCGGTGTATTCCACCTCGTCGGTTTCGTACTCGTGCAGCGCCGGGCACATCTTGCCGCCGCTCACGTCGTGGTTTTGAGCCTCTGGGAAAAGCTCACTGAATGTCTTGATCTCTGGGAATGCAATCTCGTGTCTCATTGGTGCCACATCGGCCTTTCCTCTTTGCCTGTCTTCACGTCCACCCCGAGCTTGTGCCCCTCGATGAAGGCAGGGGCGAGTTCATCCCGTTCGCAGCCTGGCTGGTCGAGTCCGCAGCCCGAAAACCCATTCATGTAGCCCATGCTGAAGGCGATGGGGTCGTCGCTGATTCCATCACGTTTGATGTCGTGCATGCGGATACCTGCGCGGATCCCACCGCTCGACGGTCCCTGTGCTACCACTGCGTCGATAGCTTCGGCGGGTACACCGTGCAGCTTGGCCATGAGCTTGGCGGTGGCATCGTTGGCCTCCACCCCACGTTGCATGCCTGCCAGGATGTCACCCTGCATGAACTCTCGAGCAGTGGAGCCGATCTGATTGACTGGACGGTTCATCTGCCTTTCGTGCGCTGCAGGGTCGTCCAGTACCCTGCTCAAGGCGCGCGCATCCTTCATGAGGTCGAGGTAGTTGTTGCTCTCCCATTGACCGAGCGGCGCCTTGTTGCCGTGGCCGTGAAGTATCTCGGCCGTTGCTAGTTCCAGCTGGCGTCCCTCCAGGTCGTGTATGCCGTCCCATCCGCAGCTGTTGAGGGCACTGTCGAGTTGGAATTGGCTGGTCGCCAGCACGTCTACCTCTGCGAGGTCGACGCAGTACGTGTAGATGGCATCAGCACCGCATGCATCGGGCATGTTGGTGAGTTCGATGATGTGGTAGCAGCCCTTGCGTACCTCCCGGTACCACTTGCCGCCGTAGTCGACGTAGTTCACGTCGCCTGTCAGGAACTTGAAGTTTTTCATGTCACGTCCTCCACTACTCGGTAGGCGTTGTACGTCCAATGTTCGACGAGACGTACTCGGTCGGTTGCGCAGTACCATCCGAAGATTTCCAGATCCGGATCGTTGTCCGTGTTCTGGTAGTGCCGGCCACCGGACAGGGGCTTCATCGGTTGCTCGCAGATGGAGCAGAGCGGACGCTTCTCGACCGGGTCGACTTCGGATGGGCTACTCATCATCCTCTTCGTAGCCGTCGCCTTCCCAGTTGGGGGGCGGTTCGGTGGGGCATTCGTTGTTGTCGAACGCGTGATCCCGGAAACCCGGGCTGTCGTTGGGGTCGTTCATGCCTTTCCTCCTTGTCGTGCAGGCAGCTGCTAGCCGCCTGCTGAATCTAGATACTCGCGCCCCTTGGGGGTCAGCCACGGATAGCGCAGCGACACGCCGTAATCGAGGTACCCTCTTGTCACCAAGTCCTCGAACTTGGAGAGCACAACCTTCTCAGGGGTACGCTCACACAGCTTCTCGATGGCCCACGGTCCGTGCGCATCGATCGTGCGCAGTGCGGATAGGATAGGGACACGTGGGTTAGGCGCAGTCATCGGGGCGTCATCTTCGCCTTGTAGGCTTCTTCCAAATCCTCCAGGGCGTAGAGCATGTACTGCGGGATGGCGTGTATCGCCCAGCGGTCGCGCAGGTTGGTGCGCTTCGCCGCCTCGTCGAGCAGCACATCGGATGCGGTACGCATCGCTGATTTCCAGCCTTCTGTTTGGTGCCTGCGCACCTGCGGCTTGTCGAAGGGACCGCAGCCATCGTGCTGGGCGCCTTGTAACCGGCGCACTGTGCACAGGATTGTGACGGTCTCTTCTCGAGTGAACAGGCGCCCGTACTGGGTCATCGCCTGTTGCAAGGTGATGCGCCGTTGTTCTTCGGTGCTCATCGATCGTGGTGGTTGCATTTGCTCCTCCTAGTATCCCAGCCAGCCCAGCACAGTGGCTGCCGGATAGGTATCGTGGTCCCCATGCTCGGAGACAAAATCCTCCCACGCTAGGTGGTGGTCACCGATGTGATGACGTGTGGTCAGTGCGCCCCATATCTCGGGTTCATCGGTGTCGGCGAGGTCGAAGATCTCACTCGCGGTCAAGCCAGCCATACCTACCTCCTATTCCTCCTCGTAGCCGTCGAACCAGCCGCCATCCACGCTCACATGTTCGGAGCATGTCCTGCTGGATGACTCGGGGCCGTTGCAGTGCTCTCGTGCTTCCTCCAACGTGAGGCCGGTCTGTCTCGTCTCTTTGGGGGTGTTCGGGTCAGCGTAGAATCGAATGATGCTGTAGGTATTCATCTACTCCTCCTTCGAAACTGTCGTGCACTTGGCGAAGAACACACCAGGCTTTTCGATGCGTTCACGCCCGGGTTCCCACACCTCGAGGACGTCGCCGTCCATGTCTCGATTCCAAAGTGCACAGAGCACTGCGCGCTTGGCGAACTGTTGGCCGGATGGCACACGCAGCGTGAAGATGGCGCACACCTCACCCTTCACAGCGATCTGCTTGGCTTGCGTACGGATCGCTATCAGGTTGGAGTACGCTACCTCTGTGTCCTTGTGAGACAGCAGGTAGATTTGTCCCTTGAACACCTGTTTGTCCTCGCCGGGGCAGCGAACCTTGCTATCCGTCATCCCAGTTCTCCAGTGTTACGAAATCGTGGAAGCTACAGGCGTGGGTACACACCAAGCTCGGTGCGACACGACCATCAGCCTGCACTGTGTGATTGATCCCAATGGTGAGCAGCCGTTTGCATGTCGGGCAGTTGACGATGCACCAGCCGCAGAGATCTGGCCGTGGGTCCAACGACTTGGCGTAGTACCCAGGCTTGAGGTCTCTGACTCTGTGTGTCGAGTGCCTCTTGAAGGCGAAGCTCACTCGATGACCGCGTCCTCGTCGAACCAGTCGGAGTAGAGGTGGTAGAATTCATTCCAACACTCCTCGAATGTCGAGGCATGGATGGTGTCCACGTGAACCCACGTCGGCGGGCCATCCGTGGGCAGTTTCAAACGCTCGATCTCCAGGTGTGCGCCCGTTAGGTGGGTGTTCATCCGGGTACGTGCGTTGCGGCGCCGCAGCGCAGCGCTGATTGCTCCCACTGTCAGTTCATGCATCATGACCCCCGAAACTTGTGCTTGGCGTACTCCCACACCTGCTTGATGAAAGGGAACCCGAGGATTGCGTACAGCAGCCACTCGAGAGGAGTGCAGGGCACACCACCGTGCAGGAAAATCATGCGAAGAACGTTGCCTTTGGGTACGTCTCCCGGATGATGACCTTGGCGTGCTCTCTGCCACTGGCTCGGAGCATGCAATCGATTTCCCCTTCGGCGTCGGCGTACCAGTACAACGGTTCGCCGCCACCGAAGTAGGTGCCGTTGCTGTCGTAGTCACTGTTCAAGCTGATGTGCCTCAGGTACAGCTTGACGGGCGCGTCTTGGTTTTCGGCATGCCATGCGCCGCGCCCCATTGCCGCGCCCCGTCGTGGGTCACCACACCAGCCTTTGGGATCGTGCATTTTGTAATCCGGTTTCATGTGGCTTCCTCCGCTTTCGTGATGACTTTCTTACATGCAGCGACCCACACCCAGGGGTTCACGTCCCAACCAAAACCACGCTTTTCGTTGATGCCGTCCCAGAGGTCCTCGAACATCGTCACCGCGTACTGCTCACACCTCGGACACCCGTGGCCGCCACCACACAGCTCATCCGGGCACGACAGGTTGTCAATGTTCATCCCCTCATCGAGCGCATCCTTGACACTGATATCCTGCACCCGCTCGACGCGCACGTCGGTCACTTCCAAGGTGATGCGCGAGGCCCAGCGGGGCATGTGGGTGGATGAGCGCCAGCGGTCGCCGTTGATGAGAACCTTCTCCAGGTCAAGCTCGGACATTTGACGCACGTAGGTTCGGAAGTCCTCGATCGAGTCGAAGCCGTCTGCGCGATAACCAGCCAAACCATCTGACACCTGGTTTGAGGCCGCACCATCGTGGCGCCTGATGTTGTTCACTGTCTGGTAGTGGGCCCATGTCTCCTGCACCCATAGCCGGTCGCCGGGCATGCCATAGGGGCAATCAACCCAATCGGTGTAGCCGTGGTCTCCTGCCACTAGGAAAACCGCTGAACCTTTGTCGTCAGCAAGCATGAAGTCGTAAGCATTGCCCGCTCCCGCAATATCAAAATCAGCGCACAGCTTCGGCGAGAACTCCACAACCCGCCGAATTTGAGTCCGCGATCCGTCAAGTAGAGTCCTAATCTCCTGGTCGGTGCACGATAGCGGTCGTTCCTTTTTCATGGTGGGCAATGTCCTTTCCATCCCCCGTCGAGTAGGCGTTTCACTTCTTCGAGAGCTCTGACCTCTCCACAGGGGCCGTAGCCATGCCCTTCGCCGGAACCGACTACGTGTTGAAACTCATCGAATCCGTCCCTCTGTTTGCGTACGGACGTGTAGTAAATCGGGTCGACTTGGCCGTTGTTGTGGGCTGACATGCGGACGTGCACGTTGTTGTGTGGCCTGTTCACCACCCATGTCGTGGTGACGTCTTGTGAGTCCGGTATGCCTTCGGGCGAGCTAAAAAATGTCATCGTCTACCCTTTCATCCCGAGCATCTGCGCCACCATCAGTGCGGTCCGCGCTGCCTTCCGCCCGCCAACTTTTGACTTCGGCGGCGCCGGCGTGGGCTCATCCTTCAGGTCGGCCAGCTTGTAGCAGCACTTCTTGTACTTCACCCCGCTGCCGCAGGGGCAGGGTACATTGCGTCCGACCTTCATGGCTTCCTGGCCTGTGTCGTCTCGACGAGATGGTTCAACTGCTCGGGGTCGATGGCGTAGCGGGAAGCGAAGGATGCCTCCTTGGCAGCCTGCCGCATTTCAGGTGTGATGGCTGCCTCATCGAGGCCGAACACCTTGGCCGCGGCGGCCTTGTATGGGTCGCCCGTCCAGTCGGGTTCCTCCAGCAGCCGCATGACCTCGTCGGAGAGGGCAGTGTAGATGAAGCGCCCGATATCTGCGTTCTTCGGGTCAGCCATCAGCCAACTCCGGATACTCGCCGACGAACTCGACCTCGATGTCGCCCTCAGCCATCAACACGGTGACACGTATCTCGCGCGCTTCATCGCTGCTGTCGTGGTCGTCATTGGTTTCCATCAGACTGCCCGAGAGGTCTGTATCGTGGGCTGTTTCTGGATCGACGATGGCCTCAGGCCACTTCTCTACGTCGTCCAGATTCTGCGGTTCGTCCTGGGACTCCAGCTCGGTTGGCTCATAGCCGCACGCCAGGCCCAGGAATCCAAGGCAGCACATGAAGCCCTCAGGATTGAGGAGTGCCACCATTCCGATGCCCTCGGAGTTGTCGTCCCCATACCTGCCGGTGTGCCACTTGGCTCTATCGATTTTCAGTTTCATCAGTCCATGCCTCCCCAGTCTCGAGCCTCGTCGCCCTGGTCGCCGTCGTCCGGCTCTGTGAAGTCGTCGTCGTCGGTGACGGGCATGTCCCCGCTGCCCTTGCACTGGAAGCAGGTGACGTCTTCCTGCGTATCGCCATTGCCGTCGCAGATGTCACAGATTTCGGTCTCGGGTGGGTCATTCGCCATCGTCGATTTCCTCACGCAGGGTGTAGTCGAAGGTCTCGGCCATGTAATCCTTGATGTCGTTGCGATCCCGTCCGTCGATTGTGAGGACGATGTCGTGCAGCAGATTCGGCTTGACGGAGATCCGGTGCTCAGTCCAGCCGTCATACCCGCCGTGTTCGTCCATGTGGTGGAATGAGGTCTCGATGACGAACTTGGTGTCATCGGATCTGTCTCGGTCAATACGTGACCCGGCGTCGAATCCTGCCCCACTCGGGAGCAGTTTATCGTAGCTGTCCAGCCGCTCTTCCCAGCGCTGGTACCACTCGGCACTGCCGTTAGGCTCGGCGCAATTCGCGCGTGCCGTCAAGGCTGTGGCGATCGCTTTGTATAGAGGCTTGTTCATGATTTCCTCCTCAGTCCACGTACACAGCTGAATACCAGCTGGTGCACTGCTCGACCCAGACACCCGCCATCGCCAGAGCGAGGCGCATCTCCTCCATCCGGTCGTACTCGAGGTAGTCGAAGTTGAAGTAGGCAGTGTGCTCGCCGCCGTCGTGACAGACGATCAACACCGACTCGAGCCCGTACTTCTCGCCCCGGACGGTCCACTCGGCCGGACTGTAGAACGCTTTGCAGCCGCCCATCTGGGTGGCGTCACGCTCCCGCAGGAGGGACATGATCGCCGTGTGAGCAGCGATCCCTTTCACGCCCAGCTCCTGAGGGCATGCGATATCCTCGTCATTGGAACTCATACACTTTGTCCTTTCAGCACACCTTGGACGTCATGTCACCACTACTCTAGACGCGATCCGAATCCTCGGTCTGACACGGAATGGAATCTTTCTCACGTTTCTGTTCTGCCCTCACCCTGGCTGCCGCACTGATACGAGCACGCCTCAATGCTTCAGCGAGTGAAACGTCCCCGCCGGCGCAGGCTTTGAGGTAGGAGCGGAGTGACCGTTTGAACAGGCGCACACGGCGCCCGTCCCGGCGGAGTTCGTCGGACATGGGGTTCCCTTTCAGGTGGTCAGGGTCAGGAAAGCTTGGCGCCAGTGCTTCGGCACCGAGGGGTCTTTTTTGCCACGCTTCACCAGGGTGGCTGGGTCGACACCCCTCTTATCGGCGAGGTCCATGAACTTGGAGGCGAGGACCTCGAGCTTCTCTTTCCGGCGGATGGCCGACCGGGATTTCTTCAGGACTTCGGACATGTCAGTCCTTGAACCCCGGGTGGGGCCAGCGCCCCGTCATGGCGCGGGAGATCTCCACGATCCCCATGCGGTTGATGAGCAGGGCCGGGGTGGGAAAGTTGTACCCCCCACGTGCCTGTCGCTTCTTGCGGCCCGATGTGTTGCCGTGGGGCTTCTTGCTTTTCGTCCTCATACCCTACTCCTTCGTGTCGTCGGGCATCCAGGGACATCCATCCTGCGATGCCCGTACTCGCTTCACAACCACGCCCCGCTTGAGCTCACGACGCGCAGTCGATCGACCGTGCCGGCGGGCTTCCCCCACTGACTCGGCGGCCACGCACACCTTGAGCACCCCGTGAATCTCACCCGGCCTGTCGTACGTGATGCTCACTGTCCAGATGAGCATGGCGAGTAGCGTGCTCACTTCGGCGGTTCCGGCACGCTGTTGGCGATCGCGTCCACCTTGCCGCCGCTCTGCAGGTCCGCCAGGTTCTGCCGGATCCACACCTTCAGGCTCACGCCCGAGCTACGTCCACCACGCAGGCGGTACTGCTTTCGCGCCGCCATCATGGGAGTCGGGATTTGTTTCTTCGGGGTGAACGGCTTGGGCCGTGGCCCCGGATCTGTTCGTTCCTCCATCGATTCCCTCCTAGTTCGTACCAGTCATGCCCCGCAGTTGCATTTCACGCGTAGGCAGGTGCCGCATCGACCATCGATCTCGCAGTCCCCGTCGGAGCAGGTCTTTATGGCGTCGTCGTAGTTCAGTTCCGTGACTTCCCGCGGAGTGAGCCGGATGCCAGTACACAAATGGGCGGCTCTGACGATCCGCTGGTGTACTGTAAGTCGTCCCCGTTCTTTCATCTATTCCTCCAATGGTCCCACGTCACGCACTCGAAGCGCTACGTCCAACGACACCTCTTCGGCAGCCACCTGGCTCTTCTCGGTTGGACTACGTGGGAAAATAGAGAGGGTCCCGGGGCACCCACGGTGGGACTACCTGCCCCCCTCCAGTGCTCGTGTTGCCAAACCATCCCCCGTTGTAGGGGAAAAGTTCCTGGAGAGGATGTGCCACTTCAAGGACCCTTCCCCGAGATGATCAATCCCGGCTACTACGATCCCTTGGTGACAAACTCGCCCCGGTGTTCCCGGGACCCTCGGCGCATGGTAGCGGACTCCCACCGCTGGCGCAGGGTGACCCTGAACCATGCATTGGACTCAGTTTTGCGTTGTAAGGGGACATGTGTCCGTAGGGTCCCCGATTGGCATTTCAGCCGACCCATGACGGGCATTACCGGGTACCCCCCGGCGAGGGCTCACGTTCTAGAGTTTCGTACTCATGGGGGCCGGTTGGCTCCGACCACCCCCATGAGTACGATCTAGGCGTGGGCGACTTCGGACTCGACGCCATTGTCGGGCGTGTCGCTGTCCTCGTCCGTGTCGCTGTCCTCGTCGGACACGGGTTCATCGACGATGCCCCCGGCCTTGACGAAGCGCTCCACGGCCGTCGCAAGTGCCTGGAAAGTCGAGAGAGATCCGATGATCTTCCCCGCGTCCTTCTTGGCATCACGATTGGCGCGCTTGGTGAGCTCGTCACGCTCGAACTGACCCAGCAACTGCTGGCCAAATTCCGAGTCGTAGTGCTCGACGCTCTGCTTTGCGGTGAGTGCAGCCATTGCACACCTCCTCTGCAGTAAGTACCCCTTCCCGATGTGGGTTAGGGTTTCAACCCTTGGGGTTTTGACCACTTCCCCAGGGCAGAATCTTAGATGCGCCCAGCGAGGGCTCGGCGCAGGTTGTCCAGTGCATCGAATGGGGTGTCCCCACTCACACGGGTTACCCCATTCGCGTCTTCTCGCGTGGCAAAGTACCCACTCAGACGCGGGTTCAGCGGATCCTGGGGGCCGATGGTTACGTCACCCCAGGAAGCCAGCCAATCGAGGATTCTTGCTGTCTCATCCATGGTTTCTCCGAAGTCCATTGAGTGCGGACTTGAAATCCTTGGGTGTGTGGGCCCGATAGGGGGGCGTGGCGGAGGCCGCGCACTCGCTCATGCCCTCGCGCACGGGAATGAATTCGCAATCGCTATTCAAGTCCGCAGTCACAGTGACAGCGCAGGATGGAAAATTGGTCTCCGATCCGCGCGTTACACAGTGGGCGCGAACCCGGATAGCTCAGCCGCGCGCACCCCGGAGAGAATGCGCGCGGCTGAGCAAAAAATTGGCGTGCCGGTCTCGCGTTGCTTCACGCGCGCCGGCTCGAGCCTGGATTGGGGGGTGTGTCCCCCGGCCTCTGTCTGCTCCCGCGGCCGCACGTCTCCCGGTGAATCCCCGGGGGGCGGCCGTCTGGCCTATGTTCGCGTTCGCCGGAAACCGTGCGAGGCGGGCTAGCGTGCGTATCGAGTGAGTACCTCCCCCCAGTCCAGTCCATGGGCCGTGCAAACCGCGCGGCCGTCTGACCTAGCATTGCGGCGGTCCCGGCCATGTGCGCCCGTGTAGCGGGCAACCAGACCGCCAAGCATGGCGGATAGTCCAGCGTCGGGCCCGGGGCCCTGTGTGCGCCCGTCAAGGCGGGCAATCGCGGCATTCTCCGCGAGGGGGGCCCTCAAGGCGGATCGATGCTTGGCCCGCTTGGAGGCGGACCCGGGAGCGTGTCCAGCGTCCGCTGTACGGGCCCGGCCGACAAGGGACGCACCCTTGACCGGGGAATCAGGCGAGGCCCACGGGGCCCCCGTGCGACCGTCGGAGAGTAGCGCGCGGCCGCCCCAAGGCGTGCGGATCCCGGTACCGTATCGCATGTCACGACCCCGGGAGCGCTGAGCACCTACCGCGGCCGTGTGAACATCCGCACCCATGGCGCGCATGCGGACAAAGGCGCCGATGGTCGGAGCGATAACCCGGACCGTGCGCGCCAGACGTTGCGCGATGTAGGAAACCAGCGACTCAAGGCCAGCACCCCGGACCGCGGCATAGGCGGCCGCCCGTTCATCCGCAGTAGCGGCGGAGAGATAGGCTCGCACGACACGCTCAGCCGCTAGCCCATGCTCCCGGGCCCGCTCAAGGCGGGCTTGGTACTCCGCCCGCTGAGCGGGGGTGATCGTTCGTTCACCCATGCGACGACTCACCCCGGGGCGGTCCTGTTCACGGTCCGGGGGACACTCGCACAAGGTGGCGCCCGTCTCGGATGCGAGGGCGGATAGCTTCGCATGTACATCGCAGTACACGCCCCGGACGGTAGCCGCGCGGCATGCCGCGCACCCACCGTGGATCGGACATGGCTTGACGGTCCGGGGCGCGTCCGGGTGTTGCGGATGCGATCCGGCGTAGTGATCGGTGCGCGCGAGCAACTCCAGATCCGCGGCCGTGGCATGGTCCGCCTCCGGCGTGCGTCCGGGCCGCGCTTCGTAAAGCTTCACTGGGGCCCCCGGCGGAGGGAGGTACTCGCATGTACATCCGGGATCTCTTCCGGATGCAATCCGTACCAGACACCGACAAGCGTCAAGCCCACAACCACTAGCGGGCTGCAGCAAAGGAGCAGCATCCACATGGGGGGCAGTCGGTGGGTCGGGGTGGTCACACTGACAAAGCCTCCCACGGCGAACCGGGGGAGGCTGGTAGCAGGGGGCCGGAGGGCCCGGGGGGGTCACCCCGTGAACAGGGTTGACAGGGTGAGAGCCGTGCACGCGGCCATGAGGAAACCGCCCGCAATGAAGTAGTAGCCATCCCTTGTGATAACCGGGGACCGTTGGGAGATGGCCGCGCGGTCTGCGATGTAGCGGCGGACAGAGGGGACGGGGGCGGAGGGGACGGGAACACCGCGACCGAACAAGGGCGGAGGTACATCGAATATGGAGGGAAGCTTGGCAACGTTGCGCATGTTGAGTGACTCCGGGGTGTGGGGCAGGATAGCCATGCCACGGACTAGTGCATGTCGCATGCCAGACGGCACCTAAGCCGGAACCATTGATGAATACATGCCATGCCCACACATGGCCATGTGCAACGGATGCATAGACAGTGCTAGGCTAGCAGTGCTAACCCACTGTAACCACACTGCAATGGTAGCACTATGTAAAGAGTAAGCACAGTGCAACACATTGCATAGCAGAGTGACATAGCACAGTGATAACAAAGGGTTAGCTAGGACAGCCAGGCTAACCACTCGAGATCATTGAACAATCCAGGGATACAGGGTGGCAGAGCTCCAGAATCCCCAGTGATAACAAAGACTTAGCACAGCACAGACCAGGGCCCGGACAAGGGGTATATAGGCTATGCGGGCGGCCGCGCGGGCGCGTACAGGAACTAATCGCCCTCCCCGCTCCCTCTACCAAAGGCCATTTCCTGCGCCTATACCCCATACCTACATATTCAAGTGCACCATACCCCCCATATATAGGCCCTACCTATTCAAGCCCGCAGTGATCACCCCTTGCCTCCGCCGCTGCGCCGCGCTACACACACCACGGTGTGGTGGCGTCGGGCACTGAGGAGGGCGCCGTTCGAGTGCGACAGGGTTCCAGGGCGCGCAGACTGTTTTTTATGCTACGGTCCCGTCATGGGCTGGTGGTCGCAGAACCTGGACTCGAAACCCGGCGACGGTTGGGACGCCTCGGGCTCGAAGCTGATGCACGGCCGCGGGCGCCTCTACTTCGGCAACCGCGACATCATCCGGCTGGAGTGGTCTCTCCGGGATCACTCCCTCGGAACCCGCCTCTGCATCGGTGACGCCGAATGTGAGGTTGCAGGGCACATCTCCCTGTTGCTGGGTACCCTCTATTGGGGCTTCCCGTGCCCGGCCTGGCTCGATCGCCTGTTCAACCGCGGCTACCACTCGGGCCGCGAGTTCGATGCGTCCTTCCACCACGGCAGTTTCTACTGGAAGTTCTTCGCGCGCGACGGCGAGTGGAGCAGCGTCGACCCCTGGTGGATGAGTTGGTCGGTCAATTTCAAGGATGTCCTGCTCGGGCGTATGCGCCACAGCGAGGACCGCATCCTCGAGACCCGATCCGTTGTCATCCCCATGCCCGAGGGAACCTACGACGCGACCGTCGTCATGAAGCTGGAATCCTGGAAGCGGCTGCTCGGGCGCCGGCACCGCGTCATCCGCGCGCACATCGATGTGCCCGTCGGGATCCCGTTCCCCGGCAAGGGGGAGAACTCCTGGGACTGCGGACCCGACGCGACCTTCGGGCTGTGCTGCTCCGCGGACACGCCGGAGGAGGCCATCGGGCGGCTCGTCGCGTCTGTCCTGCGCGATCGCCAACGGAACGGCGGCTCCCACACCTACACCAAACGCGACGCAGCATAACTACATTTTCAAGTCCGCAGCATTGACGTATGCTGTTAGGTGATGCTACGTAGGAGTCGGTGATCGAGGAGTGCAACGGTTCAGGGTGGGTCGGTGGTGGCGCGGTCTACCCGGCCGGCGGGGGCGCCCCGGAGCAGCAGGTCGATCCCTGTCCCGGCTGCGTGAAGTGTCTGGGACCGTCCGACGACTACGCGCAGGGCTACCGCCGAGGCGTCTTCAACGGCTTCACTGCAGGCGTGACGCTCTGTGTCGCGCTCGAACTGCTCTCGCGTGTGCTGGGGTGGCCATGAGCAACCTGCTGTCGTGGGTACGTGACACTGACGCGGGGTACGCGGTGTACACGTTGGTGGGTTCCATAGCGACGGCGGGCGCAATAATCTGGTGGCTGTCATGAGCGGCAAGGACATCACGATCACCCTCCACCCGGACGGCACAGTGACCGACGAGCGCGGCTATCTGCACGCCTCGCTCGGGAACTACCTCGGCGACAACCAAGCCGCCAAGAGGTTCAGTGAACTCGAGTCGGCTCGCTTCGGTGGGATGCTGATGGGGCTCGCACTGGGCGCGACCTTCGGGCTGACGGTCGGTTGGTTCGTAGCCTTTATTTATCTGGGGTGGCCATGACGCGCACGATGGCATGGCTCCCAGTCTCGCCGGAGACCTACAAGGAGATCCGAGAGAAGCTCGCGGCTGCGGGTTACGAGCACGCCATCCAGCATCCGAGCGGCGACGGCTCCGAGCGCCTCGACATGGAGGGGTTGTGTCTGGTGGTCACACCATCGTGCAAGCTGTGCGGGAAAGAACGGCAACCGTGGCAGGTGTTCTGCGGTGCGGCGTGTTGTGCACGTTGGGAAGCCGGCGAACGGCCGACCGAGGCAAGCCCATGAGTAAAATCCAATGCCCCTCCTGTCTCCACGATTTCGAGCCGCCGGCGAAGAAGTCCGCGAAAGAAGAGGACCTCGACATACGCGCGACCGCGGTGGGAGTTGCCATTGTCCTCATCGGGTTGTCTTGCTGGTGGTGGGACAGTAGTGGCTGGAGTGCTGCGCAGGTGTTCCTCGGAGCACTCGGATTGCTTTTCGGGGTGGCGAGTTTTATGGGAATGGGTCGGTGGTCGTGAGGGCGCCCGACGACATGAGTGAAGAGGAGCACCTTTATTGGGAGCAGAAGGTCGAGACGCAGTTGCAGATCAAGCTGCACGTCGAGGTCTCCTGGAAGCACACGGCCACGGTCACTCTGGAAAGCCGTCACCCCCGCGAGCTCGCCTCCCACTTCCTGCCGATTATGCAGAAGATGTCGAACGAGATCCGCGACATGGTGATGTCGAAGGCCCACTACAACGCCAAGCAGGCCAAAGCCGTCGATCCGATGTTGCGCACGTTGGTGATGCTTGCGTTCTCAAGTCACGAGGGCGCACGTGACGATCGAATTCGCGCAGCCCAGGAAGAACTTGGGGTGCAGTTCAAGGAGAACGACTTTCCGTGGATCGGGTCGAGGGCACCTGCTCCAACCGGGGAAGCCCGAGTGCAGTGCGAAATCGCCGAGCTTGCCGAACTCGCCGCACCATTCCGATACGCTTGCATCGTGAGTGAAGGGGTAATGAACGACATCGATGACGACATCGTTGCAGCGGCCGGTCAGATGTCGACCGAGGAACGCATGGCGCGTGACGTGCTGATGATGTTCAAGGGCGCCGTGGATCGGGCGGACTGATGCCGAATCTCGAAACACCGGACGAGTTGGCCGATGCCATCGCAGACCTGATGGGTTCGTACGATGCGCACGACGATGAGCGCTGCTCCGATACCAGGACATCGTGCCGTACCTGCTTCGTGGGTAAGATGACCGACCGCATCCGGAAGGCGGTGTTCAATGAACACCTGCTCCGCAGTAAGGAGGTGCCCCGGCTGGCTCTCTACTTCGGACCGTTGCGTGGGCCAGGCCATTTCATGCACGGCCCGAACGGGGAAAGTGAGGGTGGCCTGCTGGCCCAAATCCCGTGGTGGGATCTTGGGTTATTGGATGCTGGGCTGCTCAATAATCGCAAGATACCCGATCGGCCTGATGGTCGTGTGCATTGGGTGGCTGGTGGCAAGCCCGATCTCTGGTTCGGTTTCTTTTGGTGGGATCGCTCAGAGGATGAACGACCAGCCTGCAACTCCGGGTTCTACGTGCGCGGGTTCGGCCCCGCCGCAACTGCACATGAGAGAGTGCTTGAAGCGTTCGAGTACGCTTGCAACGTATGGCCTGTGGTGGTGGATCGGCAACTCTACCCCCTTCAACTAGTGGACATAAAACTAGTTCCAGAAAAAGGAACCTGATGCGAATACCTGGCACACCTTTCACCGACAGCAATCCAGAAGCCGTCATGCCGACCTACGAGAAACGGTGGCGGGCGCTGAAAGCGGTGGCTGTTCGATAAGGGCAACGCGACCGCACATCTCGAGCCCAGCGCGGATCTGCTGGCGGTGGACGAAGAGATGGCGCGCATCGAGAGGGAGATCGACTGATGGCGGAACGGTTTGTTAATTGGAAGCAGATCTACGAACGTATGGTACAGCGCCTTCCGTTCGACATGCAGCCTGCTGCGGAAGAGCGGGGCAGCGCTACCCGTAGCATGCTCGAAAGCATGGCTGTGGAAATCGAAGAGGCCGAGAGGCGCGCTGTTCAGACTGCCAGGGCCGACATGCAGTTCAACTTTCGGATGATGGGTTTGACTCTGGGGCTCATCGGTCTCGTAATGTGGTGGGTGAACAGCTGATGGGAACCAAGAACAACCCGGGTAAATGGGATTGCTACGCCAACGCCGATCCGGATGAGCCCATGTTCATCCTCCTCGGGCGCGATAAGCACGCACCCGCACTCGTTCGGATGTGGGCTGACCTTCGAGCGCAGGACGGCGAGGATCACGCCAAGGTGCAGGAAGCACGTGACTGTGCTCAAGCTATGCAGGAGTGGCATGAAAAGAAACCCCTGCGAGAACTCGACGATACGATCCAGAAGGAAATCGATAACGGCTCGAGATGCCCGAAGTGTAAGAACCGGCGCGAGGCGATGGTAGAGAAGTGCGGAACTGACTGTATCGTCGGGCGGTGCTACTTCGGCCGCAACTGCCAGGGTTGCCGGGTGTGCCAGTGAGGGTAATCAGCGAACCACCCATCCGTTTCGAGTGCCGCAGTTGTGGCGCTGTCAACGAGGGTAGCGTGTCCGAGTTCGCATCGCGGAACACCATGCCGCCGTCGTGGAGCGCAACCTGCGCGTTCTGCGAGTGCGTCAACACGGTGTACCCGACTCCGTTGATCGCCCGGCATGTCGGGCACGGGGATCTGAGTACGATGCTGTCGCAGCACCCCATGCCCATGATGCGGCGACTAGGGAAGCTGGTGTCGTGACTGACGAGCAGCAGACACCAGACATCAACGACCTGGAAGGGTTGGCCGAGTACATCCTGAAGCGGACCATGGCTAATCCGTGGGGGCTTCGGGACAAGCCTGTCCTCGCCGAAATCCTGCGCCGTGTACGAGACAGTGTTTCGGGGGAGCCGGTCCTGGGTCCTGCTACCCTGACCCGCAAACACATGGAGGAGACGTTCGGTCCCTACGACTCGTGGGCCGAAAACCTGCGCGAGCTTGAACTCTCGCTTGTGCTGTCGATCGATGGGTGCGTCCGCGATCGGACCAACGCTATCGAGCTCACGCACAAGATCCTCGATAGCTACGGTGTGCCACGCGCATCCGAAACTACTGGACTCGATTTCACGCTGGGAGGCCGAGTCGATTTCGTCCTGCAGGGTCACCAGAACGTGGTCGACGCGTTGAAGGAAGAACTGCGCGCGAAGTGCTCGGTGTGTAGTGCGCCGCTCTCAGGGTTGGGTTGTGACGGCTGTGACGGCCTGTTCTGCGCCGGCTGCATAGCGGGGCACGACCATTCCTCGGAGGAACCATGATTGATTTGAATGTGTTGAAGGACCAGGAGTTTCCCGTCACTTTCGTAGCGCGTATCATCAGCGTTGTACCGGATACTCACCAAAACGTGACTGTCATCCGCTTCAAGTGGGTCAACGCTGTGGCCTTCGTCGGGAAGATGGACGAAGCCTTCGAGAACCCAGAACAGCACTTCTGCGGCGAAAGCCGCATCTCGAACGAAGTCCTTGAATCTATCGCTGGCGGTGCGGGGGCGGTGATGAAAGAGATCCAGAGCTACATCGCCACCACGCTAGAGATCGGCTATCGAGAGTCGCTCCTCGTCGACGCCGTGATGCCCGAGGACGCCTGAATCCGGGAACCCCCTCCGCCATCTCAAAAACGGAGGGGGCTCACCTTCCTCTTTCTCTTCGACGCCACACGGACCCTCCTATTGGTCGTAGGCGGATCCAGCGTAGCACTGCTGCGTGCAGGTATATATACCTCGGTCGCACCACCGCCCTGATTGCTGAGTAGGTATATATACCTACTCAGCAATTCCCGGTTCACACGATCCGTACACGATCCGCGCACGATCGCTGGACGACTGACGGACGACAGGAAGACGACCACAATGCGACTGACGGGCCGGCACGCCTGCGGCACGCTGATGGCACACCTATGGCACGACGCGGGCACTTCACGGGCACAACTCGAGGTCGACTTTCATTACACAATCGGTTTGCGACATCACCTCTATAAGGAAAGGACCCCACCATGACCGAAGCTCTTTGGAAAAAAGCCAACGATCACATGTACGTCGAATGTCCGCAGTGTCACAACGTGTTCGTTCTCGATCACGAGGTCGACCGCAACGGGGTCATCACCCCCAGCCTCGATTGTCCCCTCTGCCCGTTTCACGAATCCGGCGTGATGCTCCACCCGATGGAGGGTCTCTCGCAGAAGGCGGAGCTCATGTTGGTGAACCGCCTGCGTCCCCAACCGTCGTGACCATATCTTGACCCCGGGGTAGTGTCGGGGCATCGTGGGCTCTGGAGGTTCCCATGAGTCCAGACGGCGTCATCTACAGTCCCGAGCAGGTCGAAGAGCTCAACCAGAAGGCGAAGGAATTCGCCAGGGATCTCATCCCTCTCGAACCCGGGGAAGCCGAAAGCCTGCGAATGCTGAAACGCGAGGACCGTCTCCGTATGCTGCGGCACTCGCGTAATACCGGTCGATGATCCGTCGCTGGCTCGCGCGCATCCGTCTGTTCTTCCGGCGCCTTTTCGGCGGCGCGCCGCTGGACTACGAGCGCATCTTCCCCATCGAGTCGGGGACCGAGCAGCTGCAGCAGCAGATCCGTCAGCGTCTGCAGACCGCGCCAGGCGAGTTCTTTCTTGCGCCCGACTTCGGGACGAACCTTCGAGGGCCCCACGTCCTGGTCAATCGGGCGCCGTCGGGTACCGACATCGCGGCGACGTTGAAAAAGTCCGGTCTTGTGCAGGACGCCCACTTCGATGGGAAGGCCATCAAAGTTCTTGTGCATCCGCCTGCGGACCACATCGTTCTCAACATAGGGCAGAAGCCATGAAGCTCGCAGTCCGACCACAGACCGGTCTGTCCCGGCGCTCCTTCATCCGTGGGGCGATCGCCTCCGTGGGTCTGGCAGCCTCCGGCGCCGTTGCAATCGCTGCGAAGCATCTCGAGGAGCAGCGTACGCTTGCCGAGGTGCGCCGGCTTCTCGCCGAAATCAATCGTGATATCGATGCGCAGCTGCGCCGCATGGTGGACGAGTCCTTCCTCTCTACCGCTATGCGGCCTGAGTCCATCGAGCGCATCAACAAGTTTTTTCAGGACGAGGTCGCAGGTCGAGCGAACTGGAAGTATCCCATCATCCAGGAGGACGACCGCTACGAGGCGATCTACCATCCCTCTGTCATTACTGGGAAACTGAACCCGATCGTCATTACCGACCTCGAGTATGGGCCCATCGACAAGGCCGTCCTGGTCCGCTCCTTCGAGGAGTTCCGAGCGCGCTTCGGCTACCCCGCTTGACAGATAGCTAGCGGTCCTATAGCGTTCTACTCGTGACCGGGGAAGGACACAAGAGCAAGGGCTCGTTTGCTCTGCTACGCCAGATGCTGCGAAGCGATCGGTTGTGGACGCTGAATATCATTGGCGTTTTCATCGGCGTGCGTCTGGCGCAGGGCTTCCTGTTCGTTGTGGGGGTGTGGCTGTCCGTCACCCTGCTGAAGTGGTGGGGGTGGCTGTGAGCGAAGCACTCCTCGACTCGTGGGCGAAGTTTATCCAGGGGCACTGGCAGCGCGAGATGCCGACGGGGCCTGGGCGGTATCCAACTGCCAACCGCGTCGGTAATACGACAGGGTCCCGTGTGGTTTACACCCACCCCACTACGCACAAGCCCCAGGGTGATAGGCCCTGGAAGGGTTGGTGGTGGAGCGAACCGTTTCCGGAGATGCCGCGGGCGCCGATGTGGGATGACAACCCTGACGCAGTGATCACCGTGTGCGCCGAGTGTCACCGCGCGTGTTGCTGGCAGGGAGTGTTCATGTGCGAAGACTCCCGCAATGCCGACGTCACCAAAATGTCCATCGTTGAACTCCGGAAACTGGATCTCGAGAACGAGCAGTACTGGAAGACTGACGAGGAGTTGGCGTGAACGAGTCCATCGATCCGTGTGATGGGCGTGGTTACTTCGGTGATGACCTGCGTCACAATCTTTGTGCGGATGTCAATGACGGCAGTTGCCATTGGGCCGACAGTACCGAAGAGGCAATAGATGCGGTTGAGGATGTCACCGCCCGTGTCATTCAGGCGTTGCTGAAGCACAAGCTGAATGCGCATGCGGATCTCGTGAACGATGTCGTCTCCGCTCTCCTCGATGCGGCCGTCTACAAAGACTTCCTTCTAGGTGTGAAGGTCGAGGCGATGCATCAGCGCCGGCGCTGGAGCGAGGAGCACGATGCCGGGAAGGAACCGCAGGACTGGTTCTGGCTGTTGGGCTATCTCGCTGGCAAGGCGCTCAAGGCCGTGAACGACGACAACCTCGACTTGGCGAAGCACCACACGATCTCGTCTGCGGCGATGCTGCTGAACTGGCACGCACGGCTGTCGGGAGTGCACATGGATATGCGTCCGGGCATTGAAGACCCGGAAGTAAGTAAACCAACCCAGGAAAGGCAACGATGAAGAACGTACAACTGATCATCATCGATCCGCAGAAGGATTTCTGCGATCCAAACGGCTCGCTGTTCGTAGCGGGCGCGGACGAGGACATGAAACGCCTCGCCAAGATGATCGAGCGGTTGAGCCCGAAGCTCACGGACATCCACGTGACGATGGACTCACACCGCTTGATCGACATCAGCCATCCCGTGTGGTGGGTGGATGGAGATGGGAAGGCCCCGGACCCGTTCACGATCATCACCGCGCAGGAGGTCAAGGACGGCGTCTGGCGCACCAAGCAGCCTGGCGCCCAGAGCAGGACTCTCGAGTACCTGCAGCAGCTGGCCACATCGGGTCGGTACCCGCACTGCATCTGGCCGGAGCACTGCATCATCGGGGACGAGGGCCATCAACTCGACCCCAACGTCGCCGGGGCGATCCACGGCTGGGAGCGCAGCCGCTACGCGATGACCGACGTCGTCACGAAGGGCAGTAACCCCTGGACCGAGCACTTCAGCGCCGTCATGGCCGAGGTACCCGACCCGGAGGATCCGAGCACCCAGATCAACACCCAACTGATCGGCATCCTCGAAGACGCCGACATCACGGTGTGGTCCGGTGAGGCCCTGTCTCACTGCCTCGCCAACAGCGCGCGCGATGTGGCTTCGCACTTCAGCGATCCCAAGTACATCCGCAACATGGTCCTTCTGGAAGACGCCTCGTCGTCGGTCGGTGGGTTCGAGAACTTCGGCACCGATTTCGTCAAGGAAATGGTCGACAAGGGCATGCAAATGTCCACGACGGCCGACTTCCTGGCGTAGGAGACGAACATGCCAATCTTCGGAGATGAAGGAATGGAGACCCAGAAAGTCGCTGGGTCCAACTACGGGTTCAGCGCGAAGCGCATCGGCGACCTCGGGGCATCCGAGTACACGCTGGTGGGCATCACCGCTGACGTGTCGTCGAGCGTTGCGGGTTTCCGTGACGGTATCGAGAAGTGCGTCAAGGAGGTCGTCTCCTCCTGCCGGCGGTCGCCTCGTTGCGACAACCTGATGCTACGCATGTCGACGTTCAACCAGGACATCGACGAGTCCCACGGGTTCCGGCCGCTCGCCGACTGTGACCCAGACAAGTACGACGGTGTCATTCAGCCGCAGGGCATGACTGCCCTGTACGACGCGTCGCACAACATGATCGAGTCCGTGGCCGGGTACGGCAAAGACCTGAGCAAAAACGACTTCGAGGTCAACGCCATCGTGTTCGTCATCACCGACGGGCTGGACAACCGTTCCACGGAGACGCCCGGCAGCGTCGCCAAGGCAGTGGAGCGGATCCGTCAGCAGGAGGAACTGGAGTCGGTGCTGACTCTTCTGATCGGCGTGAACATCGTCGATCAGAACGTCAGCCAGTACCTCAAGAAGTTCGAGACGGAAGGCAAGTTCGACAAGTACGTCGAACTGGACAACGCGGACGAGAAGACTCTGGCCAAGCTGGCCGAGTTCGTCAGCAAGTCCATCTCCTCGCAGTCGCAGTCCCTCGGGACCGGCGGCGCCAGCACGGTGCTCAACTTCTGATGCACACCGACGCGTTCTTCACGATGGGCAAGACCCACACCGTGTGCCAGGACTACGCTGTCGCTGGTGAGACCCGAGAAGGTCTCGCCTACGCCATCGTAGCTGACGGGTGCTCAAGCAGTCCTCGGACTGACTTCGGGGCCCGTTTCCTGGCTACGGTGGCGCAGCGGCAGATCCATAAGGAGGAGGCTACGCCCAACGGACTGGTGCTCGCGCATCAAGCCGATGCGGTGCGCAAACTCCTGGATCTGCCGCAATCGTGTTTGGACGCCACTCTGCTTATGGCTGTGTGGCCGCAGGATGGGGACCTCGAAATCACGATGCACGGAGATGGGGCTGTAGCTGTCCTATACGATATCGGCGTGCTGTGGTGGACTCTGAGTTTCGACAAGGGCGCTCCTGCATATCTAACTTACGAGCTCAACCGGGATCGAAAAGAGGTCTACACTCGAGAATCCGACAACGCTGCCAGAAAGCGTCACATGCGTACGCCGGAGCGGGACTACGTGATCTGCCATCATGGCGACTATGACAGCCTCCACGGTAGTATGTCCGGCACCTATCCAGGTAACGCAAAGGGTGTCGTGCTGTTCTCAGACGGCGTCGAGAGCTTCCAGAACTTCGGCAACGGCCTCGTGGCCGTCGATCCCCAGGAGGTGGTAGACGAGGTCCTGGCGTTCAAGGGATTGAAGGGCGAGTTCCTGACCCGGCGCTGCAAGAAGTTCCTCTCCAAGTTCTGTGCGGCCAACGGTTGGCAACACGCCGACGACTTCTCCTGTGCAGCGATCATGAGACCGCAGGATGTGTGAGCGCTGATGGACGACGAAGAGTTCGGCAGGAAGTTTGACAAGATCTACAGGCGGAAGAGGCGTGCGGAAGCCCTAATCGCTCTCGTGATGTCGCTCGGCTTACTCTACTACTTTTTTACTTACGTCTTGGGCAAGCAATGAAGGTCAAGGTCAAAGGCAAGGCTGTCACCCTCGGGAAGAACGACTTCCTGGCCAAGGGCGGCGAGGGATCCGTCTACGTCAAGGGCGGCAAGGCGTACAAGATTTACGAAGACCCGAAGAAGATGATCTCCACCGACAAGATGGCCGAGCTCGGCGCCATCACGTCCCCCTTCGTCGTCAAACCCGAGCAGGTGATCCAGAACGGCAGAGGCAAGCCCATCGGCTACACGATGGCGTACCTGGACAAGACTCACCCCCTCTGTCAGCTGTTCACCCAGGCCTTCAGGGACCGTCAGGGCGTCACGGACGAGCAGGTTCTGGCACTGGTGCAGGGGATGCGGGACACGGTCCAGCACATCCACGATGCCAGCATTCTGATCGTGGACCTGAACGAACTGAACTTTCTGGTCAGCGAGACCTTCGAGGACGTGTACTTCATCGACGTCGACAGCTACCAGACGCCTCACTTCCCGGCGACGGCCCTGATGCCAAGCGTGCGTGACTGGCAGATCCCGCTGGGGGATTTCACCCAGAAGTCCGATTGGTTCTCCTACGCGTGTGTGACGTTCCAGCTGTTGATCGGGATGCATCCCTATAAAGGCAAGCACGCCAAGGTGAAGGGCATGGAGCAGCGGATGCAGAAGGGCATCTCCATCTTCAGTTCCGAGGTGAAGACTCCCAAGGTGTGTCGCCCGCTGAATACGATTCCGCAGCAGCTGCGCGACTGGTACGAGGCCGTACTCGAGAACGGCAAGCGCCTGGCTCCTCCCCTCACGATCGATTCGAGCCACTCGGTCCAGCTGCAGCTGATCCCGATCAGTTCCACAGAAGACCTGGACATCGACCGCTACATCGACGCCACGGACAAGATCCTTGGCGTGTGGGCTCACAGAGATCGTCTGCTCATCAGGACCGTGAAGAACTTCCAGTACTACGATACGACGCATCTCCGGAAGCAGTGCCCGCCGGCGCGTAGCGAGGTCGCTGTGTACTGGCACAACGACAAGCCTCTCATCTTCGGCATCAACAAGGACGGAGAACTGGGGTGCGTGAACATGCTCGCTGGTACATCGACGCCGACCCACCAGAACGCCCAGCAGATCATGACCTACGACTCCCGCGTCTACACCAAGAACAAGGACAAGGTGATGCAGCTTAGCGTCACAGGTCCCGACGACAACCCGACCGTGGGTGGCCGCATCGTGGCCAACGTGGTCGAGAAAGCGTCGAAGCTGTACCACGGCGTCTGCATCCAGAACATGCTGGGGTCTGTCTGGGTCAACGTGCTCACGGTTCCGGACAAGAGCTATCAGGTCAGGCTAGACGTGCTCGACGACTATCGGATCGTGGACGCGCGCATGGAGGGTCAAGTGCTGATGGTGATCGGTGCCAAGGGCGGTAAGTACGATCGCTTCATCTTCCGGTTCGACGATACCTACTCCGCATTTCAGATGCGCATGATCGAGGATGTTCAGGACATCGCGCTCAACTTCGTCACGCTGGGTACCGGTGTCTGCGTGCACCTGACCGAGGAGGAGCACCTTGAGGTGTTCGCCTCCAAGTATCGGGCTGACTTCGCTATCAAGACCATCGAGGATGACGAGCTCAGCGGGGACATGGCGTTGTTCCGGCGCCCCGCGGCACTCATGTTCCACCGAGGCCACGAGGTTTACTCCATGAGGATGAAATGATTTTCTCTGACGGCTGGTCCCCGATCATGCTGACCCACACCATCTCCTCCGAGCAGGCTGACGAGTGGTGCCGCATCATCTCGCGGGAGGCAGGGTTCGATGGCGGCGAAGACGGTCTCGCTTCTGTGGACTGGAGCAGCTTCGCCGGCCGGGATGTCATCAAGACGCGTGGCGATCGCGAGAAGGCGATAGCTGCCATCTACAAACGCATGCCCGACTTCCGTCAGCTGTGGTCTGACTGTCTACGAGAGAAGTACCCCGAGATGTTGGAACACGAGGAGCGGCGCAACACTTCCATAGGTATGCTCGTCGACATCGATGGCACCTTGATTCAGCAATGCAACTTTCGGCTCTATAGGGCGAAGCCTGGATTGGTAGGTTGGTGATGGAAAAAATCAAGATCGAAATGGACCAAGCGGAGGCCGAGACCATCGTGCACGCTCACCAGGCAGCCACAGGTGAAAGCAGGGACCTAGCGGTGAGTCAGGGGGTGCTGGACCAGATAGCCACCACGTGGCCGGACCTGCGGGCCAAGTACAGCATTGGGCTCCCGTTCAACTCCCATTATGTTCCGGCTGCCCATCACTCGGATCTGTGCACTCACGATTGGCTCCTGCTTATCGAGTCGTGGCCGGAGCCTCCCAGCGCTGAGAACACGCGCCCGCTGCAGACGTTCTATGCTGCGCCCGAGTGTCATGGCGCCAACCCGTACGGCTACTTCTGTACGGCCTTGGGTAGGAAGACTGAACTGGTGCTGCTGCTTCCGGTGACCGTGTCTCCCGAGGTACGTGAGGCGTTCCACCAACAGCTGGAGAACGCCAAGCTGATTTACTCAATGCTCAATCCCGAGACTCTGCGCAAGGCCTGTCAGATTGTGATCAGTGCCTGGCACGCCATGGTCAACGACGGACGCGTGTACTTTGACTCGATCAAGGTCCAATGGCTCTTGGACGACAAGAGGCGCTGATGGGCTACAGGATCCGACCAGACAGCGGCGGAGTAGTCGAGTGCGACACTGTTGAGGAGTGCGCCCGGCTGCTTGAAGTGCTGGCGGGTGAGAAGGTGACCAAGCCATCTCTGGCGTACTTCTCAGTACCGGGCCTGATCAAGAGCCACATCGAATCGCTCGGGGTGGCAACGCAGTTCCGGGCGGGCGTGGTAGCTGTAGCGTGCGGGCTGGATATGCATCGGGTGGCCCACGCCATGGCGCGCATGGCCAAGAGCGGCTACCTGGAGCGGGTGGAGCGCGGCCTGTACACCCGAGGCAAGCTGATGAGGGTTGTGGGATGAGCGGCTATACCTTACTGCGTTTGTGTTCCGGGCGTGAGCAGGTTCCTGGTATAGCGCTTATTTGCATGGATGGTGGTGACAGCTACGGCGCCTGCAAATACTGTCAGGAGCCGCTGCCGGCGCAGGACCCCAAACCTGCTGAGCCCGACTTCTACTCCATGTGCGTGTGTGGTCGTCCCTACGGGGATCACTACAGCTTGCTCCGCGAAGACGGCGACAAACGGTACTGCCGCAAGCGCGCCCCTTACACGTTCGTCGCCATGCCTGACGTGTTCAAGAGCAAGGAGGCACAGAAAATGTTCGACGCCCTGGTGCAGCACATCGTTGACCAGGACGAGGTCCCTTCGAAGGTGCTCCACGCTGTGGGGATGGCTGCTGTGGAATGGGACGTGGTGGAATACGACAAGCGGCCGAAGACCGCTGAGGAGGGATGATGGCATTCAGGGCTGGAGATCACGTGTACCATTCCAAGTGTGACGAGACTTGGGTGCTCGCATGCGATGAGCAGGACGGCGAAGTCATCTGTGCTGGCTGGCCCGAGACGTTCGCCAGGGCGGACGACTGTGAGTTGCGCGAAGCCGCGACCGACGAAGTGCGCGCGAAGATGCTGCGCGATGTCGCGGAGCAGTGCCGGGGGCAATGTCGCGGTGGCCGCGCCCAGCACCAACTCGACGCGGAGGCAGCATGACCCCAGTTACCCCAGTCATCCCTGACAAGAAGTTGCGGGAGTTCACTTTTGCGGAACACCAGGACCAGTACGAGAATCTTCCCACGTACAAGTATGATGACGCGGAGGGCACTGTACTGTCGCGTTGGAAGCTGTCCTGGCGAGAGCGGCTGCGCATCCTGTTTACCGGGGACATGTACCTCCGCGTGATGACCTTCAACAGGCCCCTGCAGCCGGTGATGCTGCAGGTGGAGAAGCCAGATCTGGAGAAGCGTGATGTCTAATCCAAAAAAGCTAGGTCGCCCCTCGCAGCAACTGGATGCGGTCATTTACGTTCGCGCATCGAAGAGGTTGAAGAAGCTCCTCGAAAAAGCGACGAAGGCGGAGCGGGTCGCACGACCAGGCGCTAACATCTCCATATCCGACGTGGCGCGCGAGATTCTCTACAAGGGGCTGGAGGAGTATCGGTAATGGCCTACGAACTGACACAGGAAGAGGCTGACGAAGGCCGGCGGCTTTTACATTCCGACACTGCGGCGTTTTTCAAGTGGGCGGAAGAGAAGCTCGTCATCGATCACGAGGTGTTCCGTCAGACCTTGGGCAAATGCCTGAAAGCAGGCAACCCCGGCCGCGCCGAGAAGCTGCTCAATGTGGTCATCGAAAACCAGACCAACGAACAGTTCTGGAAGGATGTGGGGTCGACCACCAAGATGGTTGTGTGGCGCGCGCTGGTGTTCCTCGGTGCTGTAGGCGGCACCGTGTATCTGCTTCGGGCTATTTTCTGATGGCGGCGGTCACTATGCCCCCCAGGCCCGCGTGTGTGCGTCCGGGTTTAGGTTTGACGGAGCCCGTGCTCATAGTGTCTGTTGCGCATCTCGAGGAGCTAGGTTTCGGCGACGATCTCGAAGTGCGTAAGGTGCTCATGTACGGCCCCGATGTCGGTCGTGGGGTTTGGTTGGTTCCTCACCCGGACGAGAAACTATGACCGCGCAACGCCAAGTCATCATCTGTCCTGGGTGTGAACTCCCCCTACCCGAGTGCGAGTGCAACGAGTATCCGCCGTTGAAGTCATCAAAGGCGGCGGCTGTGACGCCTGCCACCAACATGGACCCCGAGCCGGGTGAGACTGTGCTGTGGATTCGTCGGAACCGTGACAAGGACGTGATCGATCGCATGCACGTCGAGGTCCTGGAGATCGTGGGGCAGCAGGTGCGCGTGAAGGCTCCGACGGCCAAGAAGCCGATCACCGTGCGCCGGCACAACATTCAGAGGTTGGTGTGATGGATGATTTCGGTGATGCGCTACTCGCGCTGCGTCATGGTCTGCTCGAGGCGGAGGATCTCTTGGCACCGCTGTGCGCCATCACTGCCAAGCTGCCCATTTACGAATACGAACATCCGACGAACGGGAAGATTCTCACCAAGACGCGCAGGCATACGCGGGACGACGGCAGCATTCGGCAGATGAAACAAGCCGTCGCCTACATGGGCTTCGACGGCGAGTGTCTGTTCATTGAGCGGGAAGGTAAGCGCACCGACATCTTCGAGGAGGAGATCTTCGTTCAGCAGCAGGTAGCTGAAGCTTTACCAGCTATGTACCAGCGCTTGGTCGAGGACGCTGCCGGTGACCCGGAAGAGATCATGATCGCGGTTCAGAGGGTGAACGCGTTCACGGAGAGTTTGGTATGACCCCTCCAGGTTTGAAAGGTATCCCGGATAAATACCTTCCCAAGGATAACCATCCCTCGACAGACAAGCCCTTCGTGCGCGGGACCGTGTCGTTCCAGCAGGACTACGATGAGCACTCCTACGGGCCCCCACGTGCGCCGAAGCAGGCGCTGTACGAGATCGACGAGTACACCGACGAGCCTGTCTACGTACGCGACCTGACCGACGAGGAGTTTGCTGAAGCTCAAGCCGAGTACAAGAAGGCATCGAAGGAATGGGCCGAGACCCAGGGACGCTTCCGTACTGTCGGTGCGCAGCACATTACGTGCATGTTTTACACGGCGGCCGGTGCCTGGGCAGAAGGTGCGTGGGATGGGGAAGCCTGGCACTGGACGCGGTGGAACAACGTGATCGGAAAGAGTTGAACTAACGGAGGTCAAAATGGAAGTCAAACTGGACGACGAATCGGTGAAGGCGATCGTGACCGCGGCGATCATGAAGCAACTCGACGACCCGGAGAAGCTGGTTGCCGACGCGGTGAAGTACCTGATCAGTACCAAGACGGTGGGTACCGGGTACAACAAGACAGAGACGCAGCCGATTCAGGAGGCGTTTCACAACGCCATCGAGCGGCACGCGACTCAGGTGATCCAGGAAAGCCTACGGGAGAACGAGGCGCTCAACGCGGCCATCCGGAAGATCGCCACCGACGCGCTCACCGAGATTTTCGAGCACGACGGCATCACCCTCGCGAGTGCCGTGGCTGCGGCCATTGGCAAGAAGCTGTCAGAGGCGAAGCTGGGTCGCTGGGACTGATGCCGCGCGCGATCGAAAAGTACATCCTGCCGTATCCGAAGATCCACACACCGGATCCTCAGCACTCCTCGATCGAGTGCCCACCCGATCCGTTCGTGGTGCGGATGACCGGGCAGGCTCCCACGATTCTGGACACTCAGATGCAGAAGGGTGAGTTGGTTCTGTGGGCTGCCGTCTTCAAAGGTGACAGGAATGTGGATCATCTCTTTCAGGTCGGTCCCACCCGTATGGAGCTTCCCGACACTTGGCTGCATCTTGGGACGTTCCAGTTGATGGGCGGCCGGCTGGTCATCCACGCTTTCTACCTGGGGCTGTACGAAGGGCCGGGGATCTTACAGTGATGGATCCGCTCAAGCTCAACGGGAAGTACGAGATCGCCGGTGAGGTGATCACGGTCGTGTACATCTGCGGCGACGGTCCCGAAATCGGGACCTGCGTCGTGGAAAGTCCTGACGGCGCCACATACACCTTGCCGTGGCGCTGGGTCCAGATTGCGCGCCTCCACAAGTGCCGCTTCCTCGACGACGGCAAAGGCCTCCGGGTTTGCGTGTGTGGTCGGACACAGCCGGGGGCCGTGACGCCGCCATGGACGTAGCCACTCGACATCAGCTGCAGACGTTCGCCGCGAAGGCGGGTTGCGTGCATTCGCAACGCAAGGCACACGACCTCTGGAACAAGGTGAAGGACTTCCTCACTCGAGATGAGCAGGCCGCTATCCAGGTAGCGTGGAACCACCATATTCTGGGCGAGGGGCGGAAGGAGCTCGACAAAGTGGTCGAAGCGATCTGTCAGGGTCAGTACCTGTGATACTCTCCGCGGCGGAGCGGTCCCTGCCCCGGGCGTAAGTCATGATCTTCGATCGCGAGCCGCTCCTTCAATTATGAAGCCCTGGGTCCGCCAGGTGGACGGTCGTGGTTGGATCGCCGACCGAAACAACGGCCTGCTGAAGCTGGACGGGATCGCCTACCGTATCAAGAACGAGGCGTACCAGAGCATGGCCATGTACCTGATCAACCGGCGAGGCTTCAAGGATGGCCGGACCCACGCGGAGTACGTACTCCTGCGGAACCGGCTTGCGGAACAGTTGAAACGATCCGATACTCGGGGGCGTTGATGGTCGCGATGTTCCCCAGTAACGGAGTAGTGCACTGCAGGTGCGGTTGCACTGGCTGTCCGTACGTGTGTGAGGGCGGCACGTCGAACAACGTCATGCACATCCAAGCCGCGCCCATGCTGGAGCCGCCCATCTTCGGGTCCAAGCCTCACGAGCTGCGCCTCTGGCGCCAGCCTGTGGGCGACCCCGAGCCTGAGGGAGAGAAGCTCCCGATCATTCGGTTGCTGCGGAACCGGTGGCGTGAGTGGGCTCACACGCGCCGGCACACGCGCTTTGACCGGGCGCCGCCGATGATGGCGCTGGCGTAAAGGTTGCCGGGATCTGGCTCCCGGCGGCCTAGTGTTCCGCCCTTCACGCAGGAACGGCTTGCCTCCCACGGCACTTCCACCGCGGTACCTGGAGTGCCAAAATGGACTTTACGGCAACGCTCCCTCAGGGGTTGCCCGAATCCGGACCCTGGGCAGAGACTTGGTGCTTCGACGCGTCGACACGTGCGAAGCCTAACAGCTTCCCGAGGATCAGTTCGTGATCCTCGACCGTGTCCTCGTCGTCCTTCTGGGGATTCCGCGCAATGCAGGCCGGACAGATGTCGCCGACGATCCCGTCCTGCGAACCGTGCACAGGGCAGTCGACCTCGTAGGAGGCGGCGATACGTCCGTAGCCGTCGGGGTACTTGCCGGTGAAGCCGTTGAGCAGGCCCAGGACGCGCACGCCTGCGGTCTTCGATTCCCCATCGGGGTTCTGATCCGCCAGGCGTTCCAGCGTCGCGAGATCGAGGTGGTCCCAAATCTGGATCGTGGAGTGGTCGGCGAGCTCGGCGTTGCAGGGCACGATCGGGCCGTCCATCAGCTGCGCGATGCACTCGGGATCGAGCCGGTAGGCCTCGTTCAGGACCTCGACCATCCGGTCGGCGATCGCCTCGTTCAGTATCTCCGCGGATTCAGTGATCAGTTTCGCGAAATCTGGGGCTTCCATGGCACCTCCGAGGCAGAGCCTACACCTCTTGTGCTGCTATGTGAAGGTAGGTATATTCGGATCGTGCACCAAATCGCGAGCTACCCGATCAAGATGGAGCAGATCCGTCACGAGGCAAAAGGCCCGGAGCAGGGTCTCTCCTGGACAGAGAACAACATCCCGAAGGAGTTCGTGGTCGGCATGCCCGCGGGTGCGCAGATTCTGGGCGTGTGTCCGGGATCGTTCCAGCCGGTGATCGAGGCTCTGGCAGATCCGTCGAACAAATTCATCAAGCAACGGCATTTCATTCTCAGGATCGCCGGCGAGGCTGTCGAGGAATCGAACCGATACGACTACGTTACGTCGTTCGCCTGGGACCGCACGTACCACTTGTTCGAGTTGGTTCGATGAACATACTTTCAGACGAGGACATCATCGCGGAGATGGCGCGCTGCAAATCGGACGAGGTGCAGGCGATGCAGGGCCGTTACCTCGCGAAGCTGAACGCGGCTGCGCAGGCGGTCGCTGCCGAGTTTCCGTTTGATCAGCCCTACAAAGTGCTGACGCCTGCGGCACCATCGGTAGCGTTGCTCGGTTCCCTCGTGACGATTCGGTACTACTACGATGACGGCACAGTGGGTGTGAGCATTCTTCGGCCAGGTAACGGTGTCGGTGTGCTCGATCAAGATAGGTTGCACGCGGTGGATCCGCAGGCGCTCGAGGTCTATACACCAAGGGCAGGATGATGAAGATTTCCCGACGCCTGTTCATGCGACGCGGTTCCCTGGTGGCGGCCGGCGGTTTCGCTGCGCCCATGTGGATGCAGTGGATCTCTGACGAGATGGCACGCATGAATCGTAAGTATTACACCGCGCCGCGGGTGGTGGTTGTTCCACGTACGCACTACGACCTGGATCAAGAGGTTTTCCATTTCGGTGTCGATGGTGGGAAGAGAGCTTCCTGCACGCGCGAGATGCTGGAGGATCATCTCGAGCATTCGATCCGCATCGCGCGTGAACAGGACGTGGTGCAGAAGCTGACGCTATGCGACGATCGTGGTGTTCCGGTAGTGGAGATTACGTCGAAGGATCCCGGCTCGTGGGATGCCGGCCCGCTGCCGCGGTTCGGTATGTTCAATGTGATGCTGCCACCGGAGCCCGGGAAAACCTTCACTGCCCGGTTGGAGATCTTCCTCGACAAGGCCGCCCGCGGCTGACCCTTGCGGTACGCGATCTCCGCGCATAGAATCCAGGTGATCGGCAGCGTCTCCTTCCCCGGTGACGTGGCGGACATGGTAACGGGTCGCTCTTCTCGCAGAGGGCGACCCGTTTTTTTACCGCCGTTGTGGCTGCTACATATATTGTGGTATAACCGCATCGTTCCATGGCGATGAAGAACACCACGATCTGGATCGAGCCCGAGCAGCTGGACGCGATCCGAGAGCTCAGCAAGAAGACCCGCGTTCCGCAGGCGGTCTACTACCGGGAGGCGATCGACACCGTGCTCAAGAAGTACAAGCGGCACCTGGGACCCGAGCCCGCGCCGGAGCCTGAAGACGATGCCGCTGGGTGAGCACCTCGCAGCGCTCGTCGCCAACTCCTTTCTGTGCCTCGGCTTCTACGTCAGCTGCAAGTACGAGCGCGACGAGAATCTGAAACCGACGTCGAAGATGATCCTGTGGTGGGTGCGCTACTACGGCCAGCGCAAACTCCCCGAATGGTTGCAGGCGCCGCTGTACAGCTGTCTCGTGTGCATGTCGTCCTTGCATTCGATCTACATGTTCTGGCCCTGGCATGAGCTCATGCCGATGAACATCGTGCTGTGGTTCGGCTACGTCCTCTGTCTCGCGGGAATGAATCAACTGTCATGGCTGGTGTACAAATCTCTGCAGGAGTAGCCCTGCGCAACTACTTGAAGGGCGCTGGTTTCATGATGACGGAGAAGTGCGCCTGCGGTGGCACGCTGACCGAGACATGGCAGCGGCCGGGTAAGCCGCTCGTCATCCTGGAAATCAAACCCAACCGAAACTTCTGGAAGATCATCAGCGCCGATCCGAATGTGCAGGGTCATGGCGTCGAGGTACTGCAGCACTTCGTAGGAGGACTCCTTGCCGGACACGAAAAATCCATCACTACATGATCTAACGAAGCGGGTCTGCCAGAATGCAGTCGAGCGTGTGGACCACGCTGTGCAGCTGTCGAAGCTGGAAAACACTACGCTGACAGCGGAAGGGGATGCCCTCGACGCGGTTCACGTCGTGGTGGAGCTCGCGAAGATCGGGCTCGAGCAGGTGCTCAAAAACCCTGAGAGAGGTGCTTTACTGCCGCCTGCCCCAGGCCACTCAGGTAGGTGATGCGGTTGCGCAGTTCCTGGTTGGTCTTGTGCAGTCCGGCGATCTCGTTGGACATCTTCAGCGCCGTGGCGACCACGTCCTTCGTGATGTCGACGATGTTCTCGGCTGTGACGACGACCTCGGGGTTCGCTTCCTTATAGGCTGCGATGAGTTCCTCGATGATCAGATCGCTGGGATGCTTCTCTTCAGCGTCGTCGTTCGTGCCTTCTTCGGCGAGGGCGAGTTTGGGCTCACCATCGCCGGATTCCCCGGTAGATTCGGCCATGGGCGGGTCAGACCTTCGTGGTCAGAAGCGAGAAGCCCGCGACCACGTTGAGCGAGGCCTTGATCTCGTTGACCAAGGTCTGCACCGATCCCGCATCGGACCCGTCGGGCGACGTGATCAAGGCGACCTGGACGCCTGCGAGGTCGTCCGCGATGTCGCGGAGAACTTCTGCCTGGGTGGGTTCTCCCGCGCCACCACCTGTGGTGTTGCCGCCGGCCTGTCCGAAAGTTTCGCTGATAGCTGCCATGGTGATGGCCTCCTGTTGCCGGGCATGATGGCAGGGGCGATCGTTCGTTGCAAGGGTTCGGTGCTGTCGATAGGATTCGAGCGATGACGGATCCGCTCGTCTTTGCCATCGACCCGGGAAAGACCGCCGGGTGGGCGATCGCCCGCGGACCCGAGCAGGAAGATCTGCTCGCCCATGGGACGGCCACGCTCCCGGGGCACCGGCTCGCCGCCTGCGCCACAGTAAAGAAGCTCCGAGCCCAGACCCGGCGGAAGCTGGTGGTGGTCGCCGAGGGCTGGCCCGGGAAGTGGCAGTCCTGGAAGACAGCGCTGGGGATCGGCAAGGCCTACGGGCTCTGGCTCGACCACGTCGAGATCATTCTGGGTGTGAGGGAAGACCACATTGTACGTGTAAATCCCGCACGTTGGCGCAACGATCTCCTCGGCGCCGAGAATCTCAAGGACACAGATCCCGAGGAAAAGAAGGGGCTCGCCGTCGCCTACACCGGAGTCGAGCAGACCGACGCCGCGGAAGCTGCATGCATGGCGCTTTGGGCTTTCAGTTCGGAGGCGGGTATCGCGGCAGTCCAGGAGGCGCTCGGGAAGATGGCTCGCGCAAAGCCGCGCAGGAGCTAGCGAAGTCACACTGTGATTGCAGATTCGGGTGTAAGCCTGTTAGATTCCCCCCAGGAGGTCGAGCATGGCCGTCACCAACAAGCGTGTCCTGTACGGGACCAACGGCGTCGTCATCGTGCGGACGCCGCGTATTCTGGCCGATGCGCCCGTTGCCGGACTCTGGACCCCGGACAATCGCAATGCGAATGAGAGCGGTGTCGACCCCGATGCGCTCACACTCCGCGGATTGAATCTGCGCACGGCTCGTGTCGTCGCGCGGTTCGAGGCAGCTGCTGGCGGTTCTGCATCGATCGAGGTCGAACCGATCATTGCGGTACCCGACCACGCTGATCCGCCAGGCGTCCGGACCTGGACGCCGCTGGAGAAGGTGACACTCTCGCCGGATCTCGAGGACGGCATCGTGATCGATCTGGATGGTCACGACACGGCTTTCAGAATCACCGGTCTCACCCTTGATGGTGGGACCGACGTCACGCTGGTAGTCACCGGCGGGCAGTTCAAGGGGGACTGATGCCACGCGAGGTACTACTCCGCCGCCGTGTGGTGGCAACAGCAGGTGGCTGGGCTGGTGACGGTGCCAACTGGACGCAGGGCAATCCACCGGCTGCAGCTACTGTCCAGGCCACAGAGGATACCAGCCCGATCATGGTTCTGCCGATTTCTCGGCGAGAGGCCAAGCAATTCGCCACGCGTGGTGCCGCAGGCATGATGCGTGTGTTCGGCGCGGATCCCACTCGGCGCTTCCTCATGCGCATCTTTGTCGAGTGGTTGCGCAAGGAAAAGGACGCGCAGCCTATCTCGGACTGGAGGGAGATCACCGGTGCTGGTGGCATCGACATCGGTAACGGTGAGGACTTCACCACCGATCCCGTTGATGTGGGTGATGCACGCATCGCGTTCCACCTCGTTCCTGTCGGTGGAAATCTCGGGGACGCATCGACAGTCGAGCTCTGGGCTTCGGAGATCTGATCCATGACGTGGCCGAACCCGTTAGCGCAGGGGCGAGCAGCCGGCGGTCCGTTGCTGAACGCGAATCAAGTTCAGCCCCTCAATAACTTCGCGGCCACCGCCGACCCCACAACCGCTGACGACTCCACACGCGGTTACACCATCGGCTCGCGATGGGTGAACCTGACCTCGGACGAAGGCTTCGAGCTTGTCGATCCCGCTGTTGGTGCGGCTGTCTGGAAGAGCACCACGGCCGGCGGTGGTGGTGGAGGTACCGGAATCCAACGCGGGCTCACCTGGAACTTTGATGGCGCTTCGCAGGTGGACGCGGATCCCGGTGCTGGGAAGTTCAGGGCCAACAACGCCACGCCAAGTAGCGCGACGCAACTTTTTGTTGATCCCCTTGCGGCCAACGGGCTGTCGTTCGATCCGCTGTTGAGCACCCAGCAGGCACCCGGGTTTCTGTATTTGGAGCAACAGGACGACCCGACCCGGTTTGTTTTGTTCGACATCACGGCTCTGACGGTACTGGGTAGCGGATACCTGAAACTTCAGGTTTCGATCGACGAAGGGGTACCGGGCGCAGAGATTCAGGATGGTAAGGACATCAGTTTCGCCTTCCTGGTTTCACCGCATCCAGAGTTGCACACGATCGCGAGCCATAGTGACACGACGGCGACAGGGGCTGAACTTGAAACATTGACGGATGGCAGCAATGCGGATGGGTTGCATGCGCACGCTCCGCCAGCACACTCGGCTACAACTGGGCAGACTGCAAACGATCATCATCCACAGGCGCATACGATCGTGAGTCACAGCGACACGACAGCGACGGGCGCGGAACTCAACACGTTGACAGATGGCAGCAACGCGGATGGTCTTCATGCCCATGCCGCCAACGTCGTGCAGACGGGAACGCCCGCCAATAACTTCATCACGGGCGCCACCGGGGGTGCGGGATCGTCAGGCGATGGCAGCGGTGTAAAGGGCGGCGCAGGTGGCGTGGCTGCGGGCGCGGGCGCAAGTGGCTCGGGCGGCGCGTCTGTCTTGGATGGCGGCGCAGGCGCAAATAGTTCGACCACTGCTGGTTCAACTCCGGGCGAGGGTGGTGCTTCCGAAGTAACAGGAGGCATAGGCGGTAACGCGGTCGGTAGCTCTGGAACGGCGGGCGCGGCGGGTGGTCCTGCAACGCTTCTCAGCGGCGACGGCGGCGACGGTCAGACGGGCGGTGGCACTGCTGGCCAAGTGGGCGTCGTGGGCGGCGACGGCGGCGATACCGACACGTCGGGCAACGCGGGCGCTGGCGGCCTTGTAACCGGCGCTGGAGGTAAGGGCGGCAGCAACTCCGGCGCGTCTGGCAGCGGTGGCAGCGGTGGCGCAGCGGACCTGAGCGGTGGGGCCGGGGGCACTTCTGCGAATGGGGCCGGTGGGGTGGGGGGCACAACAAACCATTTCAGCGGCGACGGGGCCGACAGTCAAGGTGGAACGTCAACGGCGGGCGCGGGTGGAGATGCGCGCCACCTCGGTGGCGGCGGCGGTATCGGCGGCGGCAGCAGTCCAGGTGGTGTGGGAGGAAAACAGCTTGCTAAAGGTGGTGGAGGCGGCAGCGGCGGCGGCGGTGGTGGCAACGGAGGCGTAGGAGGTGAAAGCGAAACAGAAGCGGGGCGTGGCGGCAGTTCCGGCGCTGCTGGCACTGATGCTGGCGCTGGCGGCGTAACAAACTCACGTGGCGGGGTAGGCGGCGACGTGGGAACCGGCACGGGGACTGGCGGCATAGGCGGGCTGTGGACTGGCGGCGGCGGTAGCGGCGGTGCTAGCTCGACGACGGCGGGATCGAACCCTAACGCGGGCGGTCCTGGGGTGTTTCGTGGCGGGGCAGGCGGTGTCGGGCTATCGGGCTCCGGGTCAGATGGCGGCGCTGGAGGCGACGCTACAATACGCGGTGGTGCTGGCGGTGGTGGAGACTCGACACCGGGCGCGGACGGTGATGTGGTCATCGGCGACCAAGACACCACCGCGATCAATAGCGGCAACGTCACCGACAAGCCGAAGTTCACTCACCTTGGCGGCCTGCTCACACCGATCAAGGATCTAGGCGCCTTTACAGACACCCAAACGGCGACGGCCGACCTCGCCGACAGTAACAACTTCAAGCTGTCGATCGCAGACGCGGTGACGCTCGCGTTCGCGAACGTGTCGGATGGTCAGACGGGCAAGATCCACGTCATCCACGATGGTGCCAGTGCGACGCTCGCGAAGGGCGCCAATGTCACATTCCCTGGCGGCACGCTCACTTTGTCAGCTGGCTCAGCCGATATCGATGTGCTTTGCTATCTCGTCGAGGGCACGAACATCCGCGTTTGGGTCGAGGCCCTGGACTTCTCCTAGGATTCAATGATGCATATGAGCGAAAAAAAGAAGACCCAGATCTCGACGATGATCGAGAACATGGATGCAGCGGACATCGAGAAGTTTCTGAAGGACAAGGCGTGCGAGCGGTACTTGGAGCCCGGCCTGTCCGACGAGGTGTTTCAGGCGTTCGTAGCCAAGTGTTCTCAGACGGCGCTCGACACCTTGCGAGCGCGGTTGGAGCGCCGAGGCTCAACCGCCGGTATCGCACGCCTCGACCAGATGATCGCAAACCTGTAGGCTGATCCACATGGTCTTCGAACGCATACTTGCAGGTATAGATCGTACTGGGGGTGCGCAGTCTGGTCTGCTTGCGGGCGGTAAGCTATCTATCAATGGCGGTGACCCGGCACTGTTCGATATCGCTGCAGGTAGTGGGCAGGTCGTTGACTTCAGTGATCCATCAGAGCCTGTCACTACGCGAGTATCGTGGTCTGGATTCACTGCTCAAACTGTTACCGCTCTTGCGACACGCGAGGCTACTGGAATCTTCATCGATTCAGCCGGCGCGATCGTGGAGCGTACGTTCGACACAGTCACCGACCTGGACTTCAGGCAGGACATATTCCTGGGGGTGCTGTTGCACCCCGACAACGTGGCCATCTCCGAGGTTAGCGACACACCGTTCTTGGCCTATTCCGGTCCGGCAGACTTCCGCGACTTGCTACGCATCTTGGGGCCGATCAATCGTGCTGGAAACAAATACACCCCGAACGGCGCCAACCTTAGCGTTGATCGCTCTGCCGGTTCTGTGCTGCAGACGGGTTCCAACATACACACGGACCCAGAGCTTCCATCCATAATCGCCAGTTCTGCCGCTGTTCCGGTAACGCTGGATCGGGTGCTGCGTGCAGCCACGCCTTCGCAGATCAATATCGTGGCCGACGGAGTCACTACCATCGATCCAGACAACTACGACAACGGTGGTGGTTCAGTCACTGCGGTTCCGGCTGGAAACTTCACCATTCAGCGGGTGTATTTCCTGCCGTCTACCGAAGAGACCTGGGTGGCGTTCGGGCAGGCACTGTTCCTCACGCTTGAGGATGCTGTCACGTCGGCGGGCAAGGAGCCGTTTGAGGCGCCCGACATCCTCGGGCTCTACGCGCTGCGCGCTTTCATCGTGGTGCAGGAGGGTGCGACTGACCTCACCGATACCGCTACGGCTGTGTTTCTTGACCCGCTGTCGGTTACGGTTGGCGGTTCGGGACCGACCGGCGGTGAGTCGAATGCCATCGTCAACGTCGGCAGCGGTGCGGAAATATTCCGCGACAAAGTCGGCGCTGTCTTCAACCTGCGCACTCTTCTGGGCTTGGATGGATTCGACTTCACCGTCAATGGCGACGTGATCGAGTTGTCACATACCGCGCGCGTCTATGATGAAGCTGAGGCCGAACAGACCACAACGTCGGCCGTCGCCCCCGGCATATCAGCGCTCCAAATCACCAAGACCGGCGCGATGCCCGCAGGCACATATCGATTGGAATGGGATTTCACTTGGCGCCGTGCAACAGCTACAAACGATGCGATCTTCACGATTGATCAGGATGGCCTCGGCGGGACGATTCTTTGGACCGCAAGTGAAGAAGCCAGTGATGCGGATGCAACTACACGAACACCAGCATCTGGATCGAAAGAATTCTCACTCGATGGTGCGGCACACACGTTCGACCTTGCTTTCCGTGGTGAGTCCGGTGTCTTCACGACAGGGATCTCGCAGGTACACATGTTGCTGAAACTGGTGGGACCGTGAGCTTCACGATTACCAAAAATGTCCCTGCCGACTTTCCTGCACTGACAGAACCAATTCCAGAGGCGGGGGTCATCCGGCGAACGGTCAACGAACAGATCACGACTGCGGTCTGCGACGATGTCAACTGCACTCCCACGCAGTGCAAGATCGTGTTCGATGTCGAACCGAGCGTGGGCGACAAGACCACGATCGATAATATCGTCGCTGCTCACACTGGCGCCGAGCCGACGAAGGGCGGACTCGTGTTTGCGCGGCTCTCTAGCTCGGTCGACCAGATCCCTGTCGACACCAATCCAGTGTCGATCAAATACAACACTCAGGATGGCATCCAGGGCATCATCCATTCGACGTCGAGTCAGCCCGGGTTGCTCGAAATCGATCGAAAAGGTTCCTACTTCGTGATGGCGCAGCCGCAGGTCGGCAAGGACACCGGTTCGACCAAGATCGACTTCAACATGTTTCTCCAGGTCAACCGCGGGTCCGGATTCGTTGACGACCCCCGCAGCAACATCAAGCTTACGATCAAGGACCCCGACGTGACTGACGTCATCGTTTCCGGGTTCCCCATCCAGTTAGAGAAGGGGGACAAGATCCGGATGATGCAGAAAGTCAGTGCGGTCGGTTCCGGCATCGGCTTGAGAGCGACCGCCGCCGTGGTGGGGCCGCCGACCGTTCCGGCCACCCCCAGCATCATCTTCGCCATCTTCCGCACGGGGAGATTCTGATGTTGCTGACGGTCAACGATATGCTCACGTTCCCTCCCGCTGCCGGGGAGGCACTGGAGATTGATCGCGTGGCGCTTGGTGGGGATCCGCCGTTCAAGGCCGAGGCGACGGTGTCGACCGGCTACACCGATGTCACCAGCGTGGCGAACTGGGACCTGCACGGGCAGGCGACCAGTGGTTACTCGGTGTTCCGGCAGGTGCTGCTCGACGATTTCATCGGCGACTGGGGGACGCTGACCACGGACGAGCAGAAGACGCTGGTCCGCCATCACGTCTGGCCTATCGGAACGACCGATACCGAATTGGACACACTCTGGACCGCTGCCGAGCGGGCCGCGTTTCTCGCCAAAGTGACTAGCACACAGCTGAGCGAGGAACAGAAGGACATCGGCATGTCCCCGCACGTCGGGGCCCGCTATCCTGTTATGGCCCAGGCCAAGGTGATCGAGGGGACTAAGCCGATCACTCAGGATTCGACTTGGCAGCATCTTGGCGGCGTGTCGGGCGACCTGAGCAAGTCGGCGGTTGTGCTCGCCAATGCTTTCGGTCGGCTGTCCGGGGATTACAAATCAGTAAAGGGCGCTGGTAATGAGAAGGCGCAGTTCAGGATTCGAGAGGATGACGGCACCTCGATCGTCACCCTAGTCACGTCCGACATCCCTGACACCAGCGACGCGTGGAAACGGGAAGCGGAACTCGATACCACCACGGTGATGCGGCTGGGGCGCAACCGCTACACTCTGGAGGGCCGGTTGAACGGTGCGGTGTCGGCGTCGCTGCGGGACGGGATCTTCGCGCTGATCGAGAAGTTTGGCTAGCCGCGGCCGTAGAACATCCAGCCGATAACTCGGACAGCTAGCCACATGGCCCACTGGCGCCATCTGCTGACCCCGGTGCGATCCAGTAGGAGCCGGAAGGCTCGGTCAGCTGCCCGTCGGGTGCCGATCTTATTCTTGTAGGCGTAGTCGTGGGCGACGGCCGGCCCTATGAAGTCCGGTTCGAAGGGGGTCCCGACGATCCGCCAGAAGAACCGGGGGACAGACGCCCCGTCCGTCTTGAATCCCTCGGGGACTTCGACGAGCCATTCCCCGACCTCGTACACGACTGTGGTCGCGACGAGGTAGCGCTTCTCCTCCGGGATTGGTCGCAGTAGGAGGATGTCGTTGGTTGACTGTCCCTTTCGCATGCTTCTACAATGATGCCCAGCGCCGACCTGGCGTCAAGGAGGACATCATGGGGCAGATCACGAACCTTTGGCGCCGAGCCGCAATCGTCACCGCGACCATCCTGTTGGTTGTGGGGCTAAGTAGTGTCGTGCAGTCGTGTGACACCCTCAAGGACATCGGTCGCACCGCGAACGATGCTGCAGAGATTCTCTGCGAGCTCTTCGCTGCGGAGAACCCAGAGGCCTTGGGCGGCATCGATCCGATCGCGTGGTGTTCTGTTCGTGACAATCTGGATCCATTTATTGAGGAGATCTTAGCAGCGCAGCGCAACGCTACTGCGCTGAGTCTCAATCGTACGTCGGGCGGTGAGGCCCCGACACCGCCGTCGGACGGAGACGGTATGGCGCCGGAATCGGCGTCCGACGATACGAAGGCCAAGGAGCCAGCGTCCGATGCCCCTGCTTCCGAGTAGGCGCAAAGGTCGAGGCTATCTCGAGGACGACCACGACGATCGCGACGTCGGGTTCGACACGATGGGTCTCGGCTCGTCAGGTCTCCCGGAGGCGTTGTCGATGGTCGACGATGTGCCGGAGATCCTCGACCAAGGCGCTACCAACTCCTGCGTGGCGCAGACGTTCGCGGCAGCTATCGGTCTCGTCGAGAATCGGACCGAGGGTATCGAGTACGCACGCGTCAGCAGGTTGTTCCTCTACTACAACGCCCGGCGGACGGCTCGGACACGGGGCCCGCTGTTCGATCTCGGCACCTACCTCCGCACCTGTGCGAAGGGGATGGAGCGCTTCGGCGTACCGGACGAGCCTATCTGGCCATTCAGTACTTTCAGCTTGAAGGTGAACCGCCGGCCGGGCTGGGTTGCTCAGACGAAGGCGCTGAGCCGCAGCAAGAACCGTGGCGATGGCAAGTACGTGCGCATCTTCGAGCAGGGTGTCGATCGCACGCTGGCCATCAGGGCAGCCCTCGTCGCTGGGCACCCGGTAGGCTTCGGGACAGACGTCACTGACACCTTCATGCGGACTTCCGGTGACGCTGCAATTCGCCAGCCCGATGCGCTCGAAAAGTCGATCGGTGGTCACGCAATGTTGATTGTGGGCTACTACACAGACAACGCCGGTAGCACCATTTTCATCGTTCAGAACTCGTGGGGTACTGGGTGGGGTGACAAGGGTTACTGTCACATGCACGAGGACTATATCCGGTGGAGACGTACACGCGATCTGTGGATCATTCATGGTTGGAGGGCGCTGCAATGAGGAAGTGGCTCGTGGTCCTGTTCCTGGTCGGCTGCATACCGATCGTTCCTCCGAAGCCCCTTCCCGACGACATGGCCGGTGGGTGCGCCGAAGCGTGTGCCAACCTCGCGCTTCTGAAGTGCCCCGGTCACGAAGGCAACCCCGGAGAGGACGGGGAGTTCGGTACTGCCGATGACATCTCGTGCACGGACGTGTGCGAAGAGATCGAGTCCCAGCCGGGCGGGTCGATGAATCCGGGCTGCGTGGCGAACGTCGAATCCTGCGATCTGGTCGATCGCTGTGTCGCCGAGGAGGATTGATGGGTTCCGAGATCATTCTCGACGGCAAGCGGTACGACATCCGGGACTACAACGAAGGCGTTCCGATCCTCTGCTTCAACTGGGAGGACGACGGCCTCGTGGAGTTCAAGCCGGGTGATGGCTACAACAAGGAGCGCGAGAGCGATCTCGACACCTGGGTAGGCCACTGGACTGGCGGGGAAGCGGCGCCCGACGTGATGACGAAGACGCTGCAGAGGCGGAAGCTCGGCATTGAGACTGCCATCGGCGCACGCTTTCACGGTGTGCGCTACGCAGCCATCTACCAGTACTGCGATCCGTACCGGGTCGACACGGCCGACGTCGGGTACCTGAACCACCGCAGTGGAGGTACGGAGATCGTCAACTACGCCTACAAGCGTGGGTTCGACCCACGGAAGTGGATGATCCCCCGCTCGGCGAAGGATCGGAAGATCGTGCGTGTCGATTTCCGCGGCCGGACACTCAAGCACGCGGACTTCTATCCCGAACAGATCGGTGCGTACTTGGCACTGACCAACCTGATCTCCGACCACACCGACATTCCAAAGATTGTGCCCGGTGTGAACGGCGATGTTCTTCGGGACAACTGGGACAAAGAGAAGCTCAACGCCTGGCTCGACGCGAACGGTGGTGGGCACGTCGGTCACTACATGGCGAACAAGAAGAAAGCGGATCCGGGTCCGGGGCTCATGCTTCGGATGTCGCAACAGGATGGGTGGGAGCTTAGGAACGCAGCATGAGTCTGAAGGCATTCTTAGAGGTTCTGGAATCGTTCGGTCCGTACTCCACGCCGGCGATGATCCTGATGGCCGTCGCGCTTTGGTACGCGATCAAGCAGGTGAAGGAGGAACGCGCCGAAAACAAGGGCTTACGCGAAAAGCGCACAGAGGATCTGGTACAGACGGTCAACGACTACAGGGATTACGGAGAGATCATGCGCAACACGATGCGCGATTTCACAATCGAAGCGAAAGCGTTACGTGAGGCTGCCGGAGGATAATGTCGGCCATGGAATCAATCCTAGAATTATTCTCGGTGTTCCGTGCACCAGCGGATCGTGTAGAAGATTGCAGGCGCGAGCAAGAGGCCGAAGATGCTGCAAAAACAGGGCGAAACGAGTTCCGGGCAATCCTCGCCGAGCACGACACAAGACCCAAATCTGAGACTCTGGATGACGTGCGTGATAGGCTCGATGCCGAAGACGAACTGATCCGGAGGGCAGTCGGTGGGCAACGATAAACGCGACGATCTGAAGCACACCATCTCGGGAGCAAAGTCCCCATTTCGTGGTTCGGGTCCACCTCCAGTTCCCCCTTCAGGGCCGCCAGGTTCGCCACCTCCTCCGCCATTGGAGGATCGTGACACGCTGTTGCTGAAGGCGTGGGAGAGCAACAAGCTCACGATGCTCGAGGCGTTGCGCGCTATCGAGAAGAACGAGGACAACAACCGGACCACGCGGCGGATCAACTACCTGAACATGGTGGTGATGGTCATCGCTCTCGCCGTCATGATGCAGTCGAACGCTGATGTGAAGGATATCGCCACGCAGGCGAATCTTCGTCTGCAGCTGGTGGCCAACGCGATCGCCCATCAGAACGAGGCGGAGCTAGCCGAAGAGACCCTCGAAGATGCCATGATGATGGCTGAACCGATCGAGCGTGTGCAGCAGGCGCGTGTCGTTGCATCTGCGTACGCCATTCGCGCGCAGATCGAACTCGCGCCGGACGAGGCGACCAAAGAGATCGCGAAGAAGAAGTTGAGGGAAGTAACCGCGAAGGCCAAAAAGCTCAACGTCCACGATGATACGTTGAACGGCCTCAACGGCCTCTGATTCCAACCCGAACCCAGGAGCACCCATGCGAGTAGCGATCACGCTGCTGGTCATCATGTTGGCCAGCTGCACCACCGAACCGATTCCCCTGCCCGAGGCTGTCGTAGTCGTGCCCACCGTGGCGGATGCCGCCGGCGTCGAATCCTCGAAGGAAGATCTCCCCGAAACCGAGGTCGACGAATTGTCCCCCGAGGCGGCGGCCGAGTTCTCCCGGGATCTGCTCGTCGGGAACCTTGCCGACGAGCTGGTCGAGATGAAGCTGTGGCAGTTGATGAGCGTACAGGAGCGCGCCTACTTGCCGCCGAACTGGGTGGCGGAGTTCAACCTTGATCCGGATCCTACCGGATTTGTTAGGAAAATGGACGAGGCCGACATCCTTGCTGCGTTGGCGATCGTCGAAATGATGCAGGACTGGAGCGCGGAGCAGCGCAAGACGGCCGAACGCTATCGCTACGGCTGCCAGCTGGCCCGGACCGGCGCCAGCGAGAACACCCGACCGCTGCGCGAGCTCGGCGCGGGCGCCGAGGGTCACAAGGGCACGGCTGGTCACCCTACCGAGGACGTGTGGATGATCCACCAGATCGCCGTGAACACCATGCCCTCGAAGGGTAAGGAGGACCATCTCACCCCCCTGTACGGACTCGCCAAGCACGCAGGGCACGTGAATGGGTTGAAACTCCCGAAGAGGCACCGACAGGAGTTGATGAAAGCCTTTTCCTGTACTGGATCGAAGCCTGTACCCCCGCCGCCCGAGGCCTGGATCGACGCCCGAGATGTGGAAGATCCGGAGAAGAATAGGAACGACGGGGACTGGCGGGTGCACGGACCGCACTGGGTGAAGTATCGGGACCGGGTCATCAAAGCCTATCTGCGTGGACGGATCTCCTACCCCTGTCCCGGAATCCCTCGGCGCTGGGGAAACTGGGAGGACGTGTGCGCCGATCGCAATATGGCGGGTTGGTGCATCCTGGCCTGCGGGGATCTGAACTACGCCCTCGCCCGGGTGGGGGAGGGCTGCGAACTGACGTCCGACACCGACCCGCGGATCCTGTGTGTCGAGCAGCGGACCGGTCACGGCTCCACTGAGACACTCCCGGCCGATGTCGCTGCCGGTGTAACCAGCGAGAAATAGCCGATTGCAAGGGCCGACCGCCCTCTGTAAGGTTAGCGGTAGGCTGACGGATCTGCTGCGAACGCGGTAGGGTGCGTCCCGAGCGATGGCAAACGACGGCGTCGAAACCGATGAGGGCAGCATGGACGATCCGTCACACGGATCGGTGCACGTCGAGATCTTCAAGTCGGAAAAGACCAGTCTGGCCAAGGCCTTATTGGGCCTGTCCTCGACCGACACGAAAGCCGAATGGGTTCTGGAGCCGGTGCCCATTGGGAGCCTGCTCACCGCCGTCGAGCGCAGTGGCGCCCTCCGCCCGAACATCGACGCATACATCACCAACATCGATTCCCGGGGGCACCACTTCGATCCGGTGATCGACATAGTAGCACCTGATGCCCTGGAGAAGGTGGCTGACGCGATGTTCGTGGAGGCGTTGTCGCGTGCTAACGATGCGGACAACGAGATCGACGATGTGAATCCGCCGACAGAGGAGGCGGTCAAGAAGAAGTTCGAGCACATCAAGCGGCGGGTGAAGGTCGACGAGGTACGGGCAAAGGCCTTCTTCGACAACTGCTTCCCGGACGGCAGCTTCACCGAACTGCGCCAGCTGACTCGTCAGGATCTCGAGTCGGTCGGTGACGCCTACTGGGAAGTCCTGCGCGGCAAGGACAATCTCATCCGCACGCTTCTGTGGGAACGCGCCTGCAACATCCGCATTGGCAAGAAGCCTCTCGACGAGGTGGAGGTCAAAGAGCGCGTCAAAGTCACAGATATCTCGTTCGACACGATCAAGGTGAAGCGTCAGTTCCTCACCTACGTGCGCCTCGACAACACGAACACGGTGGTTGCGTGGTTCAAGAGCTTCGGCGACCCCCGCGTGATGAGCAAGCAGTCCGGCAACTTCTTCGAAGACGTGGCAGAGATGCAGAAGAAGGAGCCCAAGTCCACCGAGGCTACGGAGATTTTCCGCTTCCATATCCACTCTGCTGTGTCGCTTTACGGCCAGCCCAGGTGGATCGGGGACCTGCCCGCAGTCTTGGGTTCCCGCGAAGTGGACGAGGTCAACCTCGACTACTTCATGTCCAATGGTGTGCCCGCCCTTGCGCTCCTCGTATCGGGCGCCCGTTTTGGCTCTGGGCAGCACGAGCGGTTGAAGGAGTTCTTCGAGGAGGAGGTCCGCGGCCGGCGCGCCACCCACAAGGTGGTTGTGCTCGAGGCTGAGCCCTCCCGGCGCACACCGGATGGTCCGTCCCGTGTACCCAAGATGGAGTTCGTCCCGCTGCGGAATACGCAGATCAGTGACGCGCTGTTCCAGGAGTACGACAAGCGGAACATGTCGAAACTGTCCGCAGATTTCCGCCACCCGGAGTCTATCGCCAGTGCGTCCAAGCCGACGTTGGCGGACATGCGCTTCGCTGAAGAGCAGGTGTATCAGCCGGAGCGCGAGGGCTTCGACGAGTTGATGAACAAGTTCATCATGCCCGCCATTGGGTTGGCCTTCGTGAAGTTCCAGACGAACTCGACGCCCATCCGCGATCCCGAGACCATGGGTAAACTGGCCATCTTGTCCGTGAAGGAAGGCGTGATTGTTCCGAACGAGGGGCGCAAAGTCCTGCGCTCCGTGTTTGGTATTGAGTTTCCCATGCATGTGGAGCGTTGGGCGAAGCAGCCGCTTCCGATTACTCTCGCCTCCTTGGGTGTGGCGGCCGGGCCCGCCGAAGCTGTGCGTCAGCAGGGGCGGAACGCCGGTGATGCGAGCACGCAGACTGCGGAGCTACTCGGCGATGTGGGTCTGGATCCGCTGGCGCCGCCAGGCACACCGGATCCAGATCCGCCACCGCCCCCGCCGCCACCCCCACCAGATCCGGCACAGAAGCGTGCTCTACCGGCAATGGGCGCACTCCCCGCGATGCACAAAACAGGAGAGGATGACGATGACGGCGACAGCGAAGAGTAGCCTCGACGAGATGGCTCAGGCTACTCGGGACGCCGAGGAAGGCCGCGCTACGTGCAAGTTCTGTGGGCGCACCGGACCTTTTGAGAAGTTCATCACCGTGATGTTCGGTGGGGGCGTGGCGTTTGCCGAATGCCTGGATTGTCCGAGGAAGGGCAACGAGATCCTGATCCGCCAAGGACCGCTGGGGATCGAAATCTTGAAAGCCCGCGGTGGTGGTGTAGTTGCCGCGTCCGATCGAGCTCTGAACGCAGTCACGAAGAGGCCCGGATGAGTGCCAACGATCGACCTTTGAAGCTGCATCACGTGGACAGCAGGCCCTTCAGGGACCTGCTCAACAGCCCCGAGGATTTCAACATGGTGTTCGAGTCCATCGAGCACACCATCATGTCGTCCTTCGCCATCGATGCGGTCTTGAATAACGGGATCGCACCGAAGATTACCGCCGCTCTGATCAAAGAACGGTGGAACATCTGCGAGAAGTGGTTCCGGATCATGCGGGGAGATATAGGTTTCAGCCTGCGGCAGACCATCGACACGCTGCCAAAGGCGCTGGCCTGTGAGATGCTGGGTCAGCCTTTCGAGCCGGTGAAGGATACAGGGCAGGGCTGGGCACCCATGAGCATCGAAGAAATACTGCAGAGGCAAGGGTAGGAGGCCGACGTGATTCATCCAGAGTCCCAACTGAACGACGCGCTGCAGAAGGCAGCTATCACCCAGGAACGTCTCAAGCACATGGACGTGCTGATCAACAAGGGCCTGCCTACGGAAGACCCCGAAGCCGGTGTGCACCTGCACATGCTGACGCGCGAACTCCTGCGGACGAAGCTGGACGCACGCCACATTCACATTTTCCACATCGTCATCGACGACATGGACTTCCTGTTCGCTACCGACATCGACGGCGCACACGACCACCCCCTGAAGCGCAGCGACTCCAACAAGATCGTGCCCTCCGGCAAGCATCCGCACATCGTGCACCTGCCGACGTTCCTGAGAGAAAAGTTCGCTGTCGAGTTCATCATCACCGACCGCGATGGTGATCATCAGCACGAGACCCAGGTTTTTTCGACCACCCTCGACGGCATTCACCAACACAAGATGAAGATGCCCGACGGAAAGGTACTGACGAGCCTGTTGCCCGGCGACTTCTGGGCGCTCATGGGGGGCATGCCGCAGGATGGTCTCCCGCCCGCACCGCCGGCGACGCTGTTCGCGCAGCTGTCGGACGCTGCGTGGGACGCTCTGAACGGTGGTATGCCTTCCTCCCCCGCCGATGTGGCTATGGCGGAGAAGGCGCTGCGTAGCGGGGACGTCGCGCAGATCACCGACGTCGCGTTGCAGGGCAAGATGCCGCCGCTCGTGTGGAGTGCGGATCTTCCGATCGGATCGCTCCCGGCTGTGAAGGTGCTCGACCCCGCGTTTCTGATCGATCGGCTCATGGACGGCGAGGATGCGAGCCTGGCGTACGCCGAGCCACACGAGTCTCGAGTGGGCAAGGCGCAGCTGCTGCTGAACTCCGTCAGTCAGGATGGGTACTCCATCCCGATGGCGTGGGGGATCGTTGCCCCGGGTGCGCCGACCGAGGTATCTGAGGATGACAAGCGCGAGGACATCGATCCGTCTCAGCAGCAGACGACGCAGAAGCTGTTCCGCAACCAGCTGCAGATCATCGCTGTGTTCGATCCTCCGCTCGCGGTGAGGAACGTGCCCGATGGTACGGTGTTCTGCGATCCGGTGGATCTGATCGAGGATCTCGGTGAAGGCGTCGACGTCATCTCGAAGAAGATCGAGCGCCGGGGCAAAAAGCACTGCGTCATCGGGGAGAAGTCCGGAAAGAATTTCGGCTGCTACGACACACGCGCCAAGGCCGAAGCGCGGCTCGCGCAGATCGAGCGCTTCGGTAATAAGAAGGGCGTCCACACGGACGACGACAAGAAAAAGAAGAAGAAGCGGAAGCCCTACCAAGCCAACGATCCGGCACCCGAGGGTACCGAGCCGCCGCCGGCCGCCGCCGGGTCGGAGGAAGATCTGTCGGTCGGGGATGATGACGCCGGCACCGGAGGGGGTGACGAGAGCACGGCCAGCGCGGAATTGATCGCCAAGGCCGAGCGCGTCATCAAGCTCGTGAACTCCGCGGAAGAGGAGGAGGAGCGGATCGTATTCGGTGTCGTCCTCGTACCCAACGAAGTCGACGCGCAAGGCGATATCTACTCCAAAGCTGACGTCCGCAAGGCCTGTTACTCGTTCATGGAGACGAACGCGGGCCAAGTGAAGCTCATGCATGATGGCGAAGCCATGGGTCAAAGGGTCGTAATCCTTGAGAATTACGTATCCAAGCAGACGGAAATTCACAACGCCCATGCGTTCCCCGAAGGCACTTGGTTCGCCACGTCCCGCGTCAACGACGACGACATTTGGGCCGATGTGAAGAAGGGCGTCTTCACCGGCTACTCCATCGGCGGCAGCGCGATCAAAGAAGAACTCGCCTGAACCGCTTGCAGAACTGATTGCGGTCCTGGCCGCGCCTTGGTAGGTTTCCTTCTAGACATCGCGTTGCGATGTCACTTGGGACCAAGGACATAGCAGAGTGCGTAAAGGGCTAGACAAGGCGATCGATATCGCAGAAGATGTCATCGATGACTTACAGGGTGCCAAAGCGCGGTTGCGAGACATCCTGGTCGACGAGCTCAGTTACGTTGATAGGCCTGCAAACACGTACCCCTGGCTAGTCGTCAAAAACGCCGACGGCAAGAACGCGGACAACATGCCCCAGCCCAACAAATCCCCTCAGCTGATTCTCCCCTCGGAAGCACGTACCTACGTGATCAAGCAGATCGCCGGCGCACTCGGCATCCTGGCCGACGTGGGCAAACTGGTGCAGGGCTCGGGCGACGCGTCCACGGGCAAGGCCAACGAGCCGCTCGAGAACATGACCAACGATCAGTTGCGCGAGGTACGGAAGAAGCGCTCCACCGACTTCGGCATCGAGGTGCTGGCAGAGGGCTCGAACCTTTCCTTTCCCGCGGAGCGTCCGACCACACTCGCGAAGTACGCCGATCCGGTGAACCTGAAGTTCCCGATCGACACGAAGGAGCGCGCCGACAGCACGCGGGACCGCTTCAAGCAGAACGCCGACGTCTACAAGCAGGAGACTTCGAAGGGTGCTGTGCACACGCGGATCGTCATGGCCCAGCTGCAGTTCGGCAGCAAGCCCGCCATCGATTCCGACGACAAGCTCGACAAGTTGCTCCCCGAGGCCCTCCGCACCGCTGCGGAGAAGGGTGAGACCGTCGAGGCGGCGACTGCCCTGTCCGAGGATTTCACCAACAAGATGAACGAGACGATCGGCATGCTGCAGAGCATCGGTCGCAAGTACGGTCCCGCAGCTGATACCGACGACGGATCTGGCGAAGGCGGGGAGCCGACCAACAAGAACACTCAGGCGGTGGGCGCGCTGCTCGGTGAGATTGCCGAAGCCGCGTCAGCACTATCCGGTGAGGCGCTCGATGCTACGGAGCTCGATGCGACCATCATCGGCAAGGTCAAGCAACTCTCGACGCTGCTCAGTGGGCTCGCCGAGAAATACCCGAGACCGGCCTCAAAATCGGACGGAGATGGAACAATGAGCGACACAACGGGCGTCAACAAGGGCCGACTCAACGCGGGTCAGCTGAAGAGACTGAACGCGCTGCAGGACGCGGTGAAGGGTCTGGGCAAGGACCTGCAGAGTCTCCTCAAGGAGATGACTCCGCAGCCGACCACGAAGGAAGGCGAAGGTGCCAGCGATGCCACCTTGGCCCACCAAGTGGGTGAGTTGTCGGGGAAGTTCGACGCGCTCATGGCCACACTCGCCAGCGCCGCCAAGGGCGGCGAGGGTGACGGCGACGGCGACGGCGGAGAGGGCTCCGGTTCCGGCGACGGCGGCGGGGAAGGCTCCGGCGAGGGCTCGGGCGAAGGTTCCGGCGAAGGTGACGGGTCGGGCGAGGGATCCGGATCCGGTGACGGCGACGGTGGCTCCGGCGAGGGTGACGGCGGCGGATCCGGTGAGGGTGACGGATCCGGCGCGGGCGATGCCGCGGCCGGCGGCGAGAGCGAGACAGCGAAGATGCTGGCCGCGCTCAACAAGAAGTTCGACGAGCTCCAGGCTCGCGTGGCGAAGGCCGCGGAGTCTCCGCCCAGCCGTACGGGCAGCAGTGGGCGCACGGGCACCAACAAGGGTGACGGGGATGGCGGCGGCGCCACCATCCTGCCGATGTTTTACAACGATCCGGTCCACGACAACCAGGCCGCCGGGAACAAGGACTGAGCCGCGAGGTTCAGAAAGGGACTGACCAATGAGCAGCGACGCACGAACACTCATCGAGAAGGCCGACCTCGCACTCGGTGATCTCCAGACCGACGGTGGCTTTCTGTCCGATCAGCAGTTGGATCGGTTCATTCGGCTGGCCATCAAGGAGTCCAAGCTCCTGGGCGAAATCTTCATCACGCCGATGCGTGGTCCGGTGGAAGAGCGCAACAAGATCCGGTTCGCCGATCGTGTGCTCCAGCCCGGCGACGTGGGTGTCGCCCTGCCGGTGGCCCAGCGATCCAGCCCGAACCTCAGCAAGTACACGCTGAACGCGCAGCTGTTCCGCGCGGAGGTCCGGCTGTTCGACGAGGTCCTGGAGGACCAGATCGAGCGCGGCACCTTCCAGAACACGGTCATGGAGCTCATGAGCAAGGCGGTCGCTCGTGACATCGAGTTCGTGGGCATCCAGGGCGACGTGCTCTCGGCCAACCCGCTTCTGGCGAAGCTCGACGGTTTCCTGAAGCAGGCGACCGCGAACATCGTCAACGTGGCCTCGGCCAACCTGACGAAGGAGCCCCTCCGCGACATGCTGAAGTCGCTTCCGGACGAGTTCGCGGTGACCGAGCGTCTCCGCTACTACACGAACCGCCAGGCGCGGATCGACTACCGGGACAGCCTGTCCAATCGCGCCACCGCCCTGGGCGACGCGATGCTCACCATCAGCGACCGGACGGTGTTCCAGGACATCCCGGTGTCCGACATCCCGGAGTTCCCGAATGGGACCGCCACCGAGGTGCTCCTGACGGAGCCCGGGAATCTCGTGATCGGCTGGCATCGCAAGGTGCGCTTCGAGCTCGACCGCGACAAGCGGGCGGGTGTGAACCTGATCCTGGCTTCGATGCGTTTCGACGCTCAGATCCAGGAAGTGACGGCCACTTCCAAGGGAACCAACGTCGCGACGACCTGATAGGCCGGACGCAGAGGAGACAAGATCATGGCAGCCACAGTCAACTCAGTTGCACCCAGCACCGGTCAGCCCTCGGCGCCGCAACGGGTGTCCAAGATCAACGTCGACGCAGACAACTCGTACCCCACCGGTGGGTACGATATCTCGGCGGACCTTCCGGGAACGGTGACCGCGTCGGAGACGGTGCAGGTGAATCTCGGTGCCACCCAGCGGCACTTGCGGGTCACCACGGCCGGTTTCCTGCAGATCTTCGCGAACGACGGCGGTTCGGTCGGTGCGGAAATCGGCAACGGCACCGACCTGTCGGCGGTGGTCGGCGTCGATCTCAACATCTGGACCGAGTAGGGGCTACGCGCCCGGCTTTACGTTTGACGCCTCGTACCTTATTGTGCGGGGCGTCTGCGTAAGTGCACAGGCGCATTGGAGGTCAGAATCATGGGTGAGTCCACAGTACGTTACGTCCGGCTGAAGCCGCACAACCCGAAGGCTGGGCAGCTGGTCCAGCGCTACCACTACAAGAAGCACCTGTACATCACGGACCCCGAGACGAAGCGACCGGTCTGGTACAAGATCGACGACGAGAAATTGCTCAAGGATCTGCGATCGCTGCGCCAGCAGGACCGCAATCTGAACAGCCCCAAGGTCTTCGACATCTACGACGAGAAGGAATACCGCGAGACTCTCGAAGAAGAGGAGCGATTTCGCATGGCGCAGTTGGGCATCGCGAGCGCAGCCTCGACTGTGTCCCGCATGAAGCCCCCGACGGTGGAGCGCACGGGTCCCGATGGGCGCGGAGCCGCCGTTCCCACCGAGGTCGAAGCCGCCAAGGTGGAGGCCGTGGACAATGTGGCTGCCCCGCCCGAGGACGAAGCCCCGAAGGACGACGCGGCGCCCGAGGGTGGTGACGGCGACGGCGACCAGGACGACAACGGCGATGGCGAGGGTGACGGCGACGAAGCTCCCGATCCCAAGTCCGGTGCCGCCAAGAAGCGCCGGCGCGGCGGCCGGGGCTGATCCGTGGGGGGCCAAGATGGCCCCGCGGCAGCTGACCAATCCCTCGAGGTGAAGGTTGTTCATCGCGAGGGATTGCGTATTGACCGCGGGCGCGGATTCCGTCGGGTGAACGAGAACCATGTCGACGTCTATGACCTCGACATGGCCTCGTGGTTCCACCTACAAAACCTACCGATCGTGCAGGTCAGTACGAACGGCCGGGAGTTCGTCATCACCTTCCTCGACAGGGAAGAGGACAGTCTGATCCCCGAGCTCAGCATGGACTGGCTCAACTCGGAAGCATGCAAATTCTCAGCTGCTTTACGTAGTTTGAAAAAAGTCTGCATTTCCAACAAGAAGCAAGGTGGTCGAGGTGGCCGCGGGCGCCGTTAGTGACTACTTCACGTGTGCCCAAATTTTTTGATTGACGATTCGTGACACGGTCGCTTGGGTTATTCCTTTACGCTTGGCGATGTCTCGTTGTAGCTCCTTGCTGTTACGAATTTCGCGAATATCGTCGTCGGTGAGATCTGATTTCTTGCAGCGTGGCCCACAAGCTCTGCGATCGGGCATTCTTTTCGACCAGTGGTCATCGCCACGTTGGACATGCTCCGGGGATCTCCGCGACCAGTGGTTATCGCCACTTTGCGTCCTGCCTTTTCTTTTGGCGTCTCGGATATTATCGCCAGCTGTCCCTAGAAATAAGTGATCCGCATTCACGCATTTGCGGTTGTCGCAATGGTGCAGCACGAAAAGTCCGTCAGGGATGGGCCCATTGGCAATTATCCACGCTACTCTGTGTGTGTAGACATCCTCGCCTTCGATCCTAAGTCGGCCGTAACCGCTGCTTAATCCCCCCATCCACTCGTGGCATGGCCCTAGATGTGGTTGGTGCGGAGGGACAGGGCCGTTCTTATTGACCTTTGTCCAAAAGCGGGTGATGTATTTTGCATCCATGGGACTTAGCCTCCTGTGGGTCATGGCTCGGGCGGGTGACTCCGCGCCGGGCTTTTTCAACATGACACAGATCTGGCCGGCGCTAGGGATCCTCGGTAGCGAAGGGCACCACGTCCACGCCTGGCGGCGCCGTGATGTCCGTGGGCGGCGCGTTCTCGATGTCGGGGATCGTGCCCACCTGGAATTCGCCTTCGAGCATTTCTTCGTTGATGGCGGTGGCCTCGGTGATCCGGAAGGGTACCCACCGCACTTCGAAGACGCTGACGGCGGTGACCAGATTGGAGTTGGGGTCCTGGATGCTGGTGGCTGGGGCTCCGGTGAGCTCGAAGGGGAAGCGGAGCTTCTCCCCGTTCACGTCCCCCGGCGTCCTGGGGATCTCCAGGTAGGGCGTGCGCATGAACATCTCGATGAGGGCCTGTGACATGGCCCAGACCTCCCGCTTGCTATCGGCGGCGAGCACTGCGTCGAACTCGAGCGTGGACACATACCCGGGCCACTTCTGTTCGAACTGCTCCGGGTCACCGCCGATACTTTCGTCGAAAAAGTCGGCCCACCGGTGGCGGTTGATCAGGTCCTCTTCGAAACGCGGACCGAGCAGGGTGACCGACGGATTCTCGGCATTCTTGATCACCGCCTGCCCGAACTCACCGAAGTCGATGTTGGTGCCGATGGCCACGTTCGGGACGATCTGTCGCTGGAAACTGTGGACGACCTCGTACACGACCCGCCGATAGATCTGAGCTTCGAGCGTCGCTGCCGGTGGACGGATCTCCGCGCGCGCGTAGGTGTAGGCCCCGACAGCCGTGACCACCTCTCCACCGATAGGAGCTCCTGAGTCGTCCAGGTTGGTGATCACGACGTCGACGGCCGGGATGGGATCGGCCGCGGCCGCCGCCCCCTCGCCGCCGAAGGCCGGAACGGTGATGCGCAACTCGGTCGTGGTGATCGTGTCGACGAAGGATCGCACCCCGTTGACCTCCACGCGCACTGCCTCCACGTTCCCGGGGGACAGCCGGAAGTCGGTGCCGATGATCGTGGCTACCTGTCGGCCCCCAGAGTGCCCGGTGTCGGGAGAAATAGACGTGAATGCTGGAATCACTTTGACTCCTGTAGATAACGGGCCGCGGCAAGCATTCTTTCAGGATCTTCGGCGCAGCGCTTTTTCGTGGCTTCTTTCAGTACGATAAATCTTTCCGCATTGAGCTTCCGTGTAAGTTCTGGATCTGGATCAGTAGCTTTCAACCGCGCGCGATAGATGCGTTGCAGTCTTCTGCTGTTCTCTCGGTGTTTTTTCGGGTCTGCGTACGGCATGCCATGGCCTCACCCTGGTTTGAAAACGACCTTGATCTTCGTACGTTTCTGAAGCTCTGCCGTGAAAATGCGAGCAAACTCGGCAGGTTGTCGGGACAACATGTTCTTGAATGCAGGCCCCCATATCGGACGCGCGGGGATGCGGACCGTGATCGAGAGGGGTTCCATGCTGACAGCCTGGACGAGTGCATTGGTTCCGGCCACACCCAGCGCAAGCGCGCGCAGGTAGGTCCGGACGCTCGCCGATGCTGTGAACGTCACGACCCTGCCTTCCTCATGCACACGTGCGACGAGGTGCGACACGCCACCATGGGGGAGCGGGATGCCGGGCTGGATGAAAACGATGTTGTCCACGGTGGCGCCGCGGACGCGCGTCCGGAGTCGGACCAGTTTGCCCAGAGTACTCGAACGGACCAGTGGCTTGGAGCCAGGGAACTTGGGGATCGCCGGGCCTTTTGGTCCAGCACGCTTGCCTTGCTCGCGTTTCTCTTTGGTCCCTGCCTTGAGCGGGATGCCTGTCCCGACGGCGTAGGCCTTCTGGACGCCGATCTGGTAGTTGCGTGCCATCTTGCGTGTGGTCGCCGCGCCGGCGGAGAGGGCAGCCTTGGGGAGCCTGTCGAGCGCCTTCACGCAGTCGCTGAACTGCTTCGGGTTGATGTCGAGGCGGGCGCTCACGTGGTCGGCCCCTCTCGGCGATCCTTCAGCATGATGATCTCCAGGTCGTAGCCGCTGGGCCCGAAACCCCAGCTACGGCCGCGCACTTCCTCGACGAACAGGCCTTCCTTGTTGTCGCCGAGCCGCTTGATCACCTTGCCCGGGGGAACGCCGAACTCCTCGAGATGGGAAACTCGATCCCCTTTCTTGATCAGGATCTCCTGGTCGACGTCGAGTAGACCCAGGACTTTGAGGTCCCGCCGGTGGAACACCAGCGCGATGTTGGAGATCCCCGCGTCACCGATCCCCATCTGCCGCAGCCGCTCCTCCGTCAGGTTCTCGACCTGACAGGGGATCCGCACCGATGCCAGTTCCTGTCGCGAGCTCGTGCGCTGGTCGCCCGGCGGCGCCACCGGATCGTCGTAGAAGACGGGCTCGTTCGCCGTCTCGTCGTAACCCGACGTGTCCTCCCCGGGCGGATCGAACGTGCGTGTCCCGGAGATGTCGAGCCGGTGTACGATGGCTACCGACTTTTGCAGTAGGAGTGGAACACGGATGATCATCGGTTGGGTCGGCGCGGCGAGCGGATGCGCTCGACGCTGGTGACGGCGCCGTAGTAGGGCGGCCGGATGAACTTGGCGATGATGTCGTCCATGGCCTTATCCCCGGTCCATGCACCGGATCCGCCACCCGAGCCGCCCTCGGTGCCGCTGAAGAACCGCACCGACTGGTCTCGAGTCTTGGCCTCCTTGATCGTGCCGGACGCCGAGATGAAGGGGTCCTCGCCGAAGGGATCCTTGAGCAGACGGATCGCCATCATCCCAGCCAGGCGCTGGATCTGACGTGGCAGCCGGCCAATGGGTGTGCCGTCGAAGTCGGTGTAGCCGAACACTCCCTGCACCTGAATATTCAGCCGACCCGGTTCGAAGCTGCCCTGGAGCATGGCGGAGTCGGCGAACACCTCCGTGAGGAATTCGACCCGGGGGTTGTCCCGGTCGTCCGGGCTGCTGTCCAGACCGCGCAGGTGTCGGTTGAAAATGGTGAGGGAGGACAGGTCGATTTTCAGAATGGTTTCAAAGGGATCGCCCGTTACGAAGGCCACATTGTCGATGCCGATGATGGGGTCCATCAGGGGTAGGGATCCGGCGCTCGTCCCATTGAACCGGCCATCGAGATGCCTCGGCTCGAAGAAGCGATCCGTCCACATCTCGATCTGTTCGGCGGCATCGAGCAGCACTTCCTGCATCTGGTCAGGTGAGAAGCCTGCAAAGGCGTCAAGAGCCAGTAATCTGTTGGAAGAAGCGTATGCCCGATATCCCGCACCGGTGGCGAAGGTGGCCGGATTGAGCACTTCGAATTCCTGGCGGTACGTCCTGGGGGAATCGCCGGTCACGGCCTCGTAGACCCAGATGATCGTGTGCGTTCCCTGGGCGAAGGGGGTACCGAGTGCGGAGTCCGCCTTGAAGTCCGCGGCGTAGCGCCCGAGCCCGAGACGCTTCCCAGTCAGGACGCCGCAGTCATCGCCCACGTCGACTGGTGTCGAGGCGATGAGCTCTGTGCCCACAGCGTTGTTGATGCTGAAGGCGAGGACTTCGACGTCCGTGGCCTTCCCGTTCTCGTGGTAAAAAAACTGCAGGAGGGGGTTATCGCAGTTGACGGTCTCGTCGAGTGCAACTCCGGGCATGGCGATCTATCCCTTCCTGGGGCCTAAAGCGACCCACGGCACTGCGATTGCACCTTGAGGATTGCAGTTACGCTTGGGGCTTGGTAGATTCTGAACGTCATGGATCTGTACGTACGGAGAGACAACTGACATGACCGTGAGCCTCACAAACACAAGCAAGCGACCCTTCGTGGCATCACTGTACCACGCCATCTTCTGCGAGGGGGGCGCGCCTTGCAAGTGTGTGGACAGGACATTCCGGCATCCCGAGGCAGCTATCGCCCGCGGCCGCCGGATCATTCGGGAAGCCCGGGTCGTCACGGAGGTGACGAAGGAGCCCGTGACGCTCTCCATCGAACCCGGCAAGACCGTGCACGGTTTGCCGAACGCGGTGATGAAGGTCCCGCAGGTGAAGGCCGCAACCCGGGGTGTGAAGCCCACGTTGCGATTGATGATCGTACCCGACGACACGGGTGCGAAGAAGGCTACTTCGAGTCCGAAAGATTCGAAGCCCTCCGGAGGTCAAGGCAAAGAGACCGGCGATGGTACGTCGGCTGCGCCCAAAGAGCCCAAGCCGAAAGGCCGAGGGCGCGGCAACCGATAGTCCACGGAGCGGATCACCATGGTCGAATTTCTTGCGTCTGACATCCAAGTCATCGAGGAGCAGCCCGGTGTTCGTACACTGCCGGATCTCCCCACCGCAGTTCCGGGTTTCGTCGGCATCGCCGAGCGAGGTCCTCTCGACACGCCGACCACAGTTGCGTCGTTCGATGACTACCTCCGAGTCTTCGGCGGATTCCTGATCACGTCCGAGATGACGTTGGCCGTTCGCCAGTTCTTCTTGAACGGCGGCCGCCAGGCAGTCATCGTGCGCGTGCTCGAGGGTACGCCGGTTGCGGCAACGCTCTCGTTGCTCACCGCGGCGTCCGGTGCAACGGCTGGCTCGGCTCTCGGTACGATCGTCGGACCGTATGTGTTCGTCGCGGGTGACACGCTCGTCGTCAATGTGGATGCTACCGGCAACGCCACAGCGACGTTCGATGCAGCGCCTGCTGTTGTGACGGGCGCGAACGCCGAGACCTTCGCGCTCTCCGATGGTGACAGCATGTCGTTCGTGGTCGAAGGTGTGACCAAGACGGTCACCTTCAACACAGGCGAGTTCGCGGATATTGCGAATGCGACGGCAGCCGAGGTTGCGGCAGTCATCAACGCGGAGGCCACCGGCATCTCCGTCGACGTCGACACGGGCGCGGTTCGGATCACGTCCGACCTCTCGGGCACGGACTCCGCACTCGGTACCTTCGCCGATGTGTCCGGTACGCCGGTTGCTGTCCTGGGCTTCACCGGCCTCAGCGATACGGGCACCGGCGATGTGGCAAACATCGCCTCCGTCACTGTCGCGGAAATCAAGACGGTGGTCGAAGCCGACATCAGCGGCGGCTCCGGTGTCACCGTCAACGACGTGGGCGGCGCGGTTCAGATCGTGTCCAACACCACGGGCCCAGCGTCGTCCATCGCAGTCGACGCGACGTCCACGGCGGATGGCAAGATCGGCATCGACAACGCTACGCATTCCGGTACCACCGGCGCGCCGGTCGCTACGCTCATCGCCACGGCGACCAGCGTCGGTACCTGGGGCAACGCGGTTTCCCTGCGTGTCGATCCCCCGAGCAGCGGTGTCGTGACGGGCGTCGGCGCTCAGTTCAACCTGATCGTCGTGCAGGACGGTGTGGACGAAGAGTCCTTCTCCAACGTCAGCATGGATCCGACGGCCCTCGACTACGTCGAGACCGCCGTCAACGACGCGCTGTTGGGGTCGAACCTCATCACCATCGCCGACCAGCTGGTGGGCATCACGCCGCCGGACAACCGGCCGACCACGGGCACCTTCCCGATGATCGGCGGCCTGGACGGTGACCCGGTGATCGATTCCACCTTCACTGGTGGCGGCGATCCCCTCGCTGGGATGAACTCGCTCGAGGCAGCGAACATCACCCTCCTGGCGATTCCAGATCGCGCCACCGTTGTGGTGCAGAACGCCATGGTCACCTTCGCGGAGGTGACTCGGAATGGGCTGGTGTTCCTCGTGCTCGACCCGCCGGCGGGCGCCGACGTGCCCACCATCCGGGCACACAAGGCCGCGTTGCCCATCAGCGAGCAGTACGCGCTGTACTGGCCGCGGATCAAGATCGCCAATCCGGACGCCGAGGTGTTCGGTTCGGATGCGGAGATCGTCTCCGCACCGGCGGGTTCCATCATCGGCATGATGGCCCGCAACGACGCTGCCAAGCTGGAGGGCGCCTTCGCTCAGCCCGCGGGCACCGAAGAGGGTCGCCTCTTCAGCGTCACCGGTGTGGAAAACGATGCCGTGTTCCGCAAGTCGAACCGGAACCTCATCTTCCCGGAGCGCATCAACCCGATCACCAAGCTGCTCAGCGGCGGCGGAATTTTCGTGGACGGCGCGCGGACGGGCAAGCAGAACGGCAACTTCCCCAGCGTCGGCGAGCGCCGGGGCGTGTCCTTCGTCGAGTCGACCCTCACCGAGGGGTCGCAGTTCGTGCGGCACAAAAACAACACGGAGACGCTGCGAGCCACACTCGACCGGACCACAAAGGGCTTCCTCCGAGCTCAGACGTCCAACGGCGCATTCGCTTCGACGAATCCGGCTCTCGCTTTCCTCGTCGATACCGACATCCCTGGCACGGGCATCAACAACGCCAGTGTGCGGGCACAGGGCAAGTTGTTCCAACGGATCGGGTTGGCAACAGCCAAACCCGCTGAACACGTCATCTTCCTGGTGTCGCAGGATACCAGGGCCCTGCAGGAGGCAAGCTAATGTCGTTCGGTGAAGACAGACGCATCCACACAAAACACAAGTTCGTCGTGAACTCGAACCGTCTCGGGTTCGCGGAGTTCATGAAGATGTCGGGCCTCGAGTTCGAGGCGGCTCAGATCGACTACTTCGAGGGAGGGGCCATCATCCCGATCAAGGAGCCCGGCCGTCTCACGTTCACGGACATCACGCTCGAACGCGGATCCTCGCAGTTCCTCGACATGCACAACTGGGTGACCGACATGGCCGACGCCACGCGGGACTTCGGTGGTGCCGGCGATCCTAGCCCCGAGTACAAGACGGACGACTTCGCCCTCATCCAGCGCGACCGCGACAACAAGACCCTGCGCAGCTGGGATCTGATCGGCGTCTGGCCGAAGAAGTACGTTGCCGGTGACTGGGACAACACCGTCGACGAGGTCGTGATCGAGCAGCTTGTGCTCGCCTACGATTATTTCACCCCCGGTGACGCCGGTGGTGACGTGCTCCGTCTCGCGCCGTAAGGCGTGACGCGGGGAGTAAACACGATGAGGTCAAAAAATGGAAATCGATATCAAGTGCCCCTCCGGTATGGTGGGGAAAATCAGAGCACTCAAGGTCAAGGATGAAGTGCTCTTCACCGACGGTCGCTTAGCGAAGTCCGGCAAGTTGATCGAGGAGATGGTCCGCAAGTGCTGGTTGGAGCTCATCTCCCCCGGCCCTTACGACTTCGAGAACGGTTCCATCACCTGGGGGAAGATCCTTCAGGGCGACTCGTTCTGGCTCTTCCTGCAGGCGCGCAAGCTCACGTACGGGCATCTCTACCCCGTCACGGTGGACTGCAGTTCCTGCGGTAACCCGACGGACGACGAGATCGATCTGAATCTTCTGGAGATGAAGACTCTCCCCGAGGCAGCGATCAAGTCCCTCACGACGGGCGAGCCCATGACAACGAAGCTCGCCGACGGACGGGAGGTCAAGTTCCGCTTGTTGTTGGCGGAAGACGATTCGTTCATCCAGAACTTCCAGGAGATCCACGAACTGACGCAGAAGCGTGCCTCTTTGCTCCGGCGTTTGGTGTTGGTGGAAGGGATCAACCCGCGCGAACAGATGGCGATGGTCACCTTCCTGCAGGAGATGGACTCCGGCGATGCGGACGACCTCGAAGACGCAGTCGAGGAACTCGATTGCGGTGTCGACACCGACGTGCTCATCACGTGCAAATGCGGAGGTGAGACTGTGATGCCCCTCCCTTTACAAGCCACCTTCTTTCGGAAGAACCGAAAGAAGTCGAAGAAGGAACGGAAGTTGGAACAATTACGGCGGGCCGCCCGAGAGAGGACGAAGAAAGAGACGCAGCCCGCAGAAACTACGTCAGGTGGGTAGAGCAGCAAGTCGATCTGACCATGACGTCGGGCATGGCCGGCGGTCCCAACATCTCTTGGGGTGAGTTGATGGAAATGGACGTGACTACTCGGGACATCATCAGGAACTTCGTGGACGCTTTCCGGGAGCGCGTGGCGGCAAAGATGAAGTAGAGGACAGTCGTGGCACTGAACGCACTAGGTCGAATCGAGGTTGTGTTCCGATTTCAGGATCGGTCGCGTCCTGGTGTCGAGAGCGCGAAGAAGGGTGTCAAAAGCCTGGCGACCGCGGCTGTAGCATCCGCGAACACTACCCGTAACGCCTTCGTCGGTGCCTTCCCCGCCATCATCGCTCTCGGTGTTGTTCGACAGATAGCGCAGGCTGTGGGGGCCTTCGTGCGCCCTGCTGCGCAGCTGCGCGATTCCATGAGGCGTGTGGCGGCCTTCGCCAATCTGGGAACGGAGAGCTTCGCGGAGTTCAAAGGTGAGCTACTTGAGTTCGCCCAGGCAGCTGGGTTGGAAGTAGGCATCTCGACATCCAAAGTCGTCGACGCTTTCGTTGAGATGTCCAAGAAGGGGATCCCCGCACGCGACGCGTTGGCATCGTTGGTCTCTGTTACACGTTTGGCTAGAGTCGGTAATATCGAAGTAACGGAATCAGCTGAAGCTGCTGTGAAGCTCTTCAGAGTGTGGGGTGCCACCAGTAAAGACTTGACCACAAAATTAGATCAGTTGGCGCTAGTAGCCTCGAAATCGTCTATCAACTTCGACGAACTCACGGGACTCATTGCCCGTTCTTCCGGTGCTGTGGCTGTCGCAGAACCACGTTTTGCGGAGTTGCTGTTTGTGCTGGCTGCTACTAGGGACACAGCCGCATCAGCCGCGCTTACTGCCACACAGGTACGACGTGCTTATGAATTTTTTGCACAACGCGCGAATCGGATCAGCGGTGAGTTGGATGTTGCGGTGCGTGAGAAAGCGGGCGGGGCTTTTCGCGATCTGAGTCAGATCATGTTCGAAATAGCCGAGCGCGATCTTCCTAACTTTAGTGTCGAAATAAGCAAGCTCACCAAGATTCTTGGCACAAAGTCGGTCAAGCCGATTCAAGCATTGGCTCTGGCGATTAGGAGATCGTTCAAGGATAAAGACGGCATCGCGGTTAGCGCTGACGTAGCGCGTGAAGCCTTCTTCAAACTCCGCAAAGAGATTGATATCGCGGGTATTGTGGTCGAAGAGTTGTCCACTAAACAGGTCAAAGCGAATCTGATCATCCAGATGGATCGTCTGAGAGTAGCTACAGAACAGGTTAGGGAAAGTTTTGGAGTAGCACTGCTCGCACCGCTGCTCGGTGCCGTCGACGCGTTCACTGACTTCTTCGTCATCACCAAAAGAATCATCGATGCTATAACGGATGTCACTGCCAGCAACGAAACTGTGGTGCAAGTGTTTGGCGCCATGCTCCAGGTATTCGGTACAGTGACAGCTGCCGCTACCACTTTCTTCGGCGTCCTGCTTTTCGGTAGAGCGGTTTCAGTGTTGTTTGGCGCTGCTATCAAGTTCACGACATTCAGCCTGTTCGCGAATTCGATAGCGATCAAAGGTATGGCGGCGGATCAGTTACGCGCCGTCGCTTCCTCTACGGCTCTGGGGCGCGGTCTTTTGGGTGTGGGTGCGTCCGCTCTTACCGCATCCAGAGCCGTGCGCCTGTTTTCACTCACTCTGGGACCCCTGGGTATCTTCGCTGCCGTTATGTCTACGTTGGTGATCGCCTTCGATCTGTTCGGATCCGACATCGATAAGCTGGACAAGACAGTCGCTGATGCGAAGAACGCGCGTGATAGTGCTGCAGCACGTCTGTTCCAGGCAGGCGATCTAGCGGGTGCTGCGTTTCTGCGTTCCGCTGCAGAAATAAAATCCATTTTCAAGAAACCGCCAACACTGATCAAGGAGTCTTTGATTGATCAGATACCTAGGCTGATTGCTCGATTACGTGAGACCGATCCTACACTCGGGAAGCAGGCCGGAACAAGACTGGAATCACAGGCTATCATCGCTGCTGGAGCTTTCAAGGAATTCAAGGCTGTTGGGACAAGTGAGGATCCCGATGCTATCGTTGGACTAATTGCGCGCACAAATTTGCAGCAGGCTGCTAAAGAATTTGCTTTCATCCTCAGCGCTTCCAGTGACAAGCAACTACAGCAGGCCGGTAAAGATTTTCAGCAATTGGCCACTGGTTTGTCTGCACAAGGGGAGACCCAAGAAGCTCAAGCTAGGTTGCTAGACGAAATACGCAAGAACACGGAAGCTACTGCTAAGAAATTAGGGGCGGATCTCGGTTTGGCCGGGGGGAGAACCGGTATTTCGAGAGAGGATCGTGCCGCGGCGTTAGCCGAATTAGGTGGCAGCAAAGCAGGCAGATCTGCGCAGGCCAGAGCCCTCGGTATTGATGTCAGACCAGGGCTCGGTCCATTTGGTGAAAAGGAGGCAAGAGGGGAATTATTCGGTGCTACGACGGGGTTCGACTTCTTCGAATCCATCTTCAAGTTCGCCGAGACAAATATCACCGCAGGGCGTAAACGCACTACTAGTAAGGATCCGAATGTCATCGCGGCGCAACTGATCGCGCTCAACAGGTTGGTGGAGGTGACACAAAAGATGGAGCGTAATGCGCGTCTCGGTAACCCAGTCAAGGTCACCGTCGACAACCTTGCAGGCGCCACAGGTGATGCTACCGGCAAGACCGGTGAGCGTAACCTCGATCCGGAGAAGTAATGACCGACGGACCGCTATTTCAGTTCAACATCAAGTCCGCCCGACCCACTCCCGGAAGGGACACCAGCTTCGTCGGCAATAAACCTGTTCGCGCGTTCCTCATCAACAACGAGGTCGAGAACGATGAGACCGGCCTGCCGCGCGCAATGCAGTTCTTCATCAATCCAGATCAGTTGACCTACAAAACTGCCGCGGAGTGGGCACGTATCGCTGTGCCTGGCCTCAGCCACGAAGTCCTGCAGTACTCCCATGCGAAGAGTGATGAAGTCTCTTTCGATCTGGAATGGTCCGCGCTGGAAGCCAAGCGCCGGATCGCGTCGCCGACCGCGGACACTACCGAGAGTGAGACTGTCAGGAAGTTCAGGAGACAGTCGCGCGACTTGGCGTTTCTGTACCGGGACTTTCTACGCGCATTGACCATTCCTATGGAACGCGGCAGGGCCCCGTCTCGAGTGACGTTGGTCTGGCCCGGTTTCCTGCACATGACGGCCGCAGTAACCGGTGTCGATTTCTCGTTCACACAATGGTCACAGTTTGGCGAACCCATGGCGTTCGTGGCCGGTGTCGATATGGTGGAACTGCGGACGTCCTTCCGCAGGCGCCGTGGACCTGTCCGTTTCTTCGACAACCCGGACGCAGAAGAGAACGACTCAGACTTCTCGGTGGAGTTCCCTCGTGGCGTCTAACATCAACGCAACCAGCCGTTACCGCTTTACGCCACGCGTTATCGAGGAGCTCGCCGATGGCAGCCGGCGGGTGTTTCTCGCTATGCAGGATCCAGTTACGCCGTTCGTTCCTGACAAGGACAACGCCGTACACGTGGTGCGGGAGGGCGACACCCTGGAGAATCTTGCAGCCCGTTTCTTCAATGGCTACACGGATCCGGCATTCCTGGGTTGGATCATTGGGCAGTTCCAGCCCACACCGATCTTGGATCCTTCGCGCAAGCTGAGGAACAACAGCATCCTGATCATTCCATCTCCCAGTCTCGTCAACGATCTGACCGGCGGCTTCCCAGAGGCTTCGTTTGGCTGATGTCGATCCGTAACTTCAGGTATTGGGAGCCATTGCTCGATTTGCGCGTGACCAGCGGCTTTCCCGCGCAGCTGTTGCCCACGTTCAACGATCGCATCATGTCGTTCGAGACTGAGGATGACCATCGCAAGATGGACACAGCTACGTTGACGCTGGACAACTCTGACGGCGCACTCCTCGATATTGAATCGATGTCGTTGGGTATCGATATGCGCGTGGCGTACGGTTACGTGGGTGCCATGTCGATTCCCCGAACATTGACGTGTCGGAAGATCAATGGAGCCATGCGTGTTGGTGGGTTGGGTGTCCATTTTCAAGGACCACATACTGCCGCAGGTGGTGCGGTAGCTCTGCAACTGCGTTCGAAGATCTGGAAGTTCAACAGGTTCCGTGCACTTGGTAATGAGGAGGGCGATCCGGATCGCGTGCTCATTTTCCGCAATACCACCATCCCAGGAATCGTGCGTGTACTAGCTGAACGCAATGGCTTCACGCCAAACCAGATCATCATTGACGAACTGGAGGACGAGACTCTGTTCTCGACGATGACGATCCCGGCGATCCTGAGCGACGCCGAGTGGATAGCAGACCAAGCGAAGCATCGGGATTGGACTTTCTCTGTCGACGCGGACGGGTTCCACTTCCACAAGCCGGGACTCGATCGAATTAAAGATCTGCAGACAGAGGAACTTATTTGGTTCGGTGGCGATCCGGATGTCATCGAATGGGAAATCGAGGGTGACCTGAATATTTCTCAGTTAATCAAAGCTGGTAGCACTAACAAAGAACGCGGGTTTGCCAAGGTAAAGGGCCCAAATCTCCGATCCGATAAGAGTGAGACAGCCGGCAGTACTGAGTCAGCCGTCATTGTGGAGTTGAAGCGTGGGGGTAAGTTGCTTGGCAGGGACTCCGTGGCATCGATTGCTCGAGGCAAGGACTTCATGTCCGAAAAATTGGAGCGTGCCGTAAATCGAGCCCTGAACCGGTGGACCATGAAGCTGCGTCTCGTTGGCAACCCCAATATCCGCGCACGTCAGGGAATGGACTTGCTGAATTTTGGCCCACTCATCGACGGGCGTTGGTGGATCCGTAAAGCCAAGCATTCCATCCGACCAGGGCAGGTGTACATCACGGAAGTTGAAGCGAAGCGCCGTTCGCCGCAGTATGGTGCGGGTAGAAAAGATCGGGCAGCCGCTAAAGCGGCTGGTGCGCAAGGTACAGAATCTGTAGTAATCGTTGAATTCGCAAGACCAGGTGGTGCCGTTCTAATTCCGGGATTGTAAAATGGCTGAAGAGGCAAACCCCACATTCGAAGACTTTGGTCTGAAAGAAGGCATCGTCGTAGACGATCTCGACAGCGAGAAAGCCGGTCACGTCTTGGTGCGTGTACCGGACTACTTCGAGCCTCATGTGCGCGCGCAGTGCATCATGCCAGGCTCGCCCTTCAGTAGAGGGATGTACGTCAAGCCTGCTGTCGGATCGTCCGTGATCATCGGCCTCCTGGACGGTGACTATCGCAAGCCCGTCATTTTCGGGGGCGTGGTCCCGCCCACACTGGAAGGCGGAGCTCGCGCTGAAACGGACGCCGCGGATTTGACCAAGATGATCCGTATCGAGAACGAAGATTGGGTGGTCGTCCTGGGCAAGTCGGAAACCAACGCACCCTATTTCTCTATCTCGAGCCGTCCAGACGAAAACGGTGTCTCGATGCGTTTCATGCTCGACCTGGATCAGAACGTCGCAGAGATCAATGTGCCTAAACGCGAGGGGGTCGCGAACGCGGTCATTTCACTGGTAACTGCCGGACTGCTGAACCTGAATGGCCGGCTGACGCAAATACGGAACCGTCCGGTGGCGGAGAGCACTACGGGAGAACCCATTGCCTGAGATCCCCACACCTTTCGAGATCCCGCCGGAGATCCCGGTGTGCGTGTGCGTACCCAAGCCACCTACGGAGATCTGTCTTACGCTTCCGTTCGGCATCCAGATCTGTTCGGGACGCGCCACACTACTGAAGTACGAGGGCTTCGATGGTCTGTTGATGAGCTTCCTCGGTAATCTGCAGCCTTACCTCGCACCATTGATTCCCATCCTGATCATCATCTCGATGATCAAGGCGCTCATCGATTGCGTAAACTCCATCGTCGATGCCATCTCGCAGCTGAGCCCGGGTCCGGTGCTGGAATGTCTGGAGCGGATCGCGGAGTTGTTCCCCCAACTGCTGCAGTTCATCCCACCGTTCAACTATATCGAACTCATCAACAACGTCATCCTGTTTCTGATCTCCCTGCTGGAGGCGGTCATTGATGCCCTGGGTGAGCTTCTGTCACTCGACATCGACTTTGAGATCTCCCTCCTTCCCGATGACGACCGACTTCGTTGCTGCCTGAACGAGAACATTCGGAACCAGTTGGAGCAGCTAGCTGCCGCTCTACGGATCTCCGGACCCATCTTCGCGGTGTTGGCGCAGATTCTCGCCGTCCTAGAAATACCCGGGCTGAAGCCCTTCATCAAACCGCTACGTGAGGCAGCTGAGGCACTGGCTAAAATCCAGGCGGAAGGTCTCGACCTCGGACTCGTCGACTCGCTCAGGGATTTACAGGGCGTTCTTCGGGAAATCTCGAAGGTCCTGGAAGCTATTGGTAGTTCGCCCCTGGCTACGATTCTTCAGCAGGCCAATGACTGCGAGTGTGACTGATGGACATCGAAAGCATACTGGGACGCGGCATCATCATTCCCTTCCGACGGGCGGGCAGCGACATCGTGTTTGCCGACGGCGGGAAGCTGATCGAGTCAGCGATCAAGCAGATTATCCTCACCCGCCGGGGCGAACTCCGCTGGCGGCCGGACTTCGGCATCAACCTGGACCCGAGGCGTCACCAGAATATGACGGAGACGCTGCTGGCCACCATCCAGAGTGATGTCATGGAGGGCTTACAGAAGTTCGAGCCCCGCATCGAAATCGAGAATGTGGCAGTTACGCCACTCGAACCCAATGGAACCAAGTTGCTGGTGAGTGTAACATGGCGAGCGGTTTCACGGAGCACACGCGCTAACACTGTGCTTACAGACCTGAAGACAACTGATATAGAAATCTAATGGGACTCTTTCCACCGACAGTCGATTACACCTCCAAGGATCAGCGCGCCATTCTGCTCCGGCTGCAGGGTCTGATCCGCTCGGTGTTCCCGAACTGGACCGAGTTCAATGTCGCCAACTTCGGCAACATCCTGCTGGAGTCCTACGCCTTCACCGGCGACATCACCACGTTCTACCAGGACAACCAGGCGCGCGAACTCTTCTGGTCGACAGTCACGCAACGCATCAATGCAATCCGTCTCGGAACGCTCATCAACTTCGAGCTCGCGTCTGCAGCAGCCGCTACCACAACGCTACGCTTCAGCATCCCTGCCGTCCACCCCGAAGACATTCCGATTCCTCTCGGCACACGCGCCCGTACACCTGACCGGACCACACAGCGCTTCCGTACGACCGCGCTGGACACGATCACTTCCGGTTTGCTGTCCGTCGATATCCCCGCAGAGCAGGCCATCTCGATCGTGGGCGAGACGTTCACGTCCACCGGTGCGCCGAACCAGCGCTTTACTACCTCACAGGCACCCGTCATCGACGAGACCTACACTGTCTCAGCGTTGGATGGCGTGTACCTGGAGGTGCAGAGCTTCCTGGATCCCGATCCGCTTACAGGCTTGGCCATCAACCAAGCGTCTCGAGTGTTCATTGCTCGTAACGACGAGCTCGACCGAGGAGTACTCATCTGGGGAAATGGCAACGTCGGCAAGATTCCCGAAGGTGACGTGGTCATCGGATACAAGATCGGTGGCGGTGTCGACGGCCGGGTCGATAAGGGTCAGATCATTCTCCTCGACGACACCATCATCGACGTGCTCGCAGCCAACGTGAATGTCAGTGTCACGAATCCCGTAGCCGCTGTGGGTGGAGACGATCAAGTCAGCGTTGCGCAGGCACGGGCACAGGGACCCGCCTCTCTCCGGGTGTTGGAGCGTTCCGTGGCCAAAGAAGACTTCGAGATTCACGCTCTGCAGGTGCCTGGTGTGGCGCGCGCAGTGCAGATCACTTCCAACGAGGACGGCTCTGTCCAGGAGAACGAGGGCATCCTTGCAGTGGTCGCCAAGGGAGAGAAGTTGCCCAGTGGGCGCATCGCGCCGGCAGCACCCTCCACCACGATTTTGGCGGAGGTTCTGGTCAAGGTGACTGTGGATAAACCCCCGTGTCTGACCTTCAGTCAGTCCACACAGGCTGCGCCGTTCTTCGCTGTGGATGTATCGACGCGCGTTTTCCTGGAGGCGCTGGCAGATCCCGAGGTTGTGGGAGAAGCCCTCCGGAACTCAACCAAGGACTTCTTCGCTGCACAGTTGGCAGACGGGACCGCGAATCCCGACATCGACTTCGGTGCGAACATCAAGCAGGCAGATGGCACGGTCATCTCGGAGATCGCTTGGTCCAATATCTTCAATGCGATCCGTGACACGACGGGCGTACGCAAGGTCGATGAAGGTGTGTCAGGGCTATTGCTGAATGGTCTGCGTCAGAGCATCAAGCTCAATCCGCGAGACTTTCCTGTGGTCGGCACCATTACCCTGATCGATGCAGATACTGGAGCGGGTCTGTGACGATCACCAACCCCAGTTTCGAGAACGAGGGTGTAGAGAAAGGTACCGCCCAAGACTGGGATACCGCGGACCTCTCGTCCCTTGTGGAGGTCGCCGAGTTCGGTGACCTGTGTGGGTATCAGCGCTTCGAGAAGGGATGGAACCTACCCCTTGGCCTCAACCGCTTCGCCGGTCTCAGCGCAGGCCCGTTTGCCTGGGCATCCATTACCAATGGTGTGGAAACGATCGGTATCGCGCCGCCTTCTGAGTTTGTGGCCCGTCCCCACGCTGCCATTGTGGCAGGCCTCGTACCTGCAGGTGGTGTCGTGGTGACGATGGACTACGTCAGTGACGATGGCTTGGTTCCAGGGCGCATCGCGACTGCCGCGATTCCTGCAGGTGCCAAGGTCAACCAGACGTTCGATTTCAATCTTGAAGATACGGACAAGGGCTTCTCATCAATCTCATCCGTTACCACCGTTCCGGATCTTCCGAGTGTGACCATCGAGGTGCATGGTAGCTGGTTGCGCTCTCCATCCAACGAAGAAGCGAAGTTTGTGTTCGAGGATGCTGACTTGTTCGCCGCGTTGTTCCCTCCTGCGGCATTTCCCACCAAGGAGTTCGAGGACTTTGAGGCAGGCTGGGGAAACGATGTCGGAGCACTGAAAGATTTTGATGCGTTGAAGAGTGAGCAGGCCCTGTTCGATTCGGATACCGACAGTGACGAGGATTTCGAGAACGCGTGGAACCTGCCGGCGGCGGTTGCAACGATCAAGAACGAGTCACAGATATTCGCGCATGCAATCTTCCTCGACGGATCCATCTCGACTCGCGGGCCCAAGGTGTACGGCATCATCGAGAACGTGAACGATCAGATTTCCATGCGTTGGCTCAGCGGCGGTACGGCCAACGATCTGGTCGTCGCGATTCCGCCAGGTCTCTACGGCGTGGACACCGTCACGATCAAATCCGTGGCCGGGAGTCAGCTGGTGGACGGTGAGGAGTTCCAGCTGGTGGACAGCCCGACCGCCGTCTTCTTCGAATTCGACGATGACGGATCTGTCGTCGATACCCCGTCGCGCCGGGCGGTCCCCTTCTCTGCGACCGACGACGCGAGTCAGATCCGCGGCGCCATCATCGCCGCCATTCAGGGCTCCGCGCTCGATGTCGACCTCATCACGGACACAGGTGCGGTACTGTATGTGCAGGGCAAGAATCTGATCTCGCCCGTCCGCATCGAGGCCGTGTCGGTTGCCGATCCGGACTTCGTGACGACCCGGGCGATCACCCTGGAGATTGCCCAGGGCATCCAGGCCGCGCTCGACGCCGACCTCGGGCTGGCAACCGGCGGCAGCTTCGACTGCAATCCCGCCGCGGACGGCCGGATCCGGCTGGTGACATCGTTCAGCCCCGGCGGCGGCCGCGCGCCCTTCCGCGTGCTGGACCCGCCCAGCGGCAGCGCGTGGGGCACGCTCGGTTTCACCCCTAGCCTGAAGACGCAGCGCTCCGCCTTCCAGGACAATGTGGACGTGGCGGAGTTTAGCTCAACTTCCAATCCTTTCGAGAACTTCGAGTTCGAATGGAGAAGTAACGAGACATCTATCTTCACCCTGCCCGACGACGCCAATGGGGTGATCGACGCGGCGGACTTTGGTGGGGGTGGGCCCAATACCCCGGAGACCTTCGAATCTGGGTGGACACTTACACTGCCATGACGGTAACTAGCGGAGAGGACGCTCAAGATGGCTGAAACAGACTTCAATTTCCTGGATAGCGGGCTGGATGCGGCCACCGTCGCCCGGGGGGTTTCCGCGGGCTTCACGCCCCCTGTGGGCGGTGGAGCGTTCGTGTTCGGGTTCAACTCCCTGACCACCGGTCCGGGCGCTGTGGGGCTCTACGGGAACCAGCCGAACTTCAACCCCTACGTGGACGACGGGGCGTTGGCGACCAACGGCAGTGTGCGCGCGGCCATGAAGCGGGGTGTCTCGGCCGGCCCCATCGGCTTTGCCCCCTTCCTCTTCATCAGCCTGCAGGGCTCCACGGTGAACGACCTCGGGTATCTGCTGGGGTTGAGCGACAACGACCCACACGAGATCGTGTTGCGCAAGGGTGCGCCTATTGGAGGTCTGGATCCCACCGGGTCCGACATCCTGGCATCGAGCAGCGAGACCTTCATCCCGGATACCTGGAAGCACTTGCGGCTCGACGCCATCGCCAACCCCAACGGGGACGTGGTGCTCCAGGCGTTCCAGAATCTGGGGGACGTGACCTCACCCAACTGGGTCGCCATCCCGGGCATCGCCGAGTTCATCGATGACGCCCTCGGGGTCAACAGTGGGAGCGCGCCTCTCATCGGCGGGCGTGGCGGATTCGGGTTCCAGACAGCCAACATCTCACGACGCGCTTTCTTCGACCAGATCGAGACACACAGGCAGCGGTAATCCCTGTGCAATCACACTCCACCAAAGGTATGCTGCTGTAAGCGAGGATCCGTAGATGGCATCAGCGCAGCTGGCAATCGATCAGGCAACACTGGCCCCGGCAGGGGTCGCTGGCAAGGCTCGCCTGGATGGACTGATCGCCGGCGAGCTCGTGACGCTGACGAGCACGGACCCCGGCACCACCAACAAGTTCCGGATCCTCTTCGCGCCCGACACAGACACCACAGCGATCGCCACCCTCGCGCCGAACCCGGCCGGCGGCGCCGAGCCGGTCTGGGATTTCAGTCCTTCTGCTGGAACCTTCGGCCCCTACAAAATCGAACTCATCGTCGATGAAGGGCTCCCCTCGGAATCTCGCCAGGAGAAACTCTTCGGCATCCCCTCCCCTGTGCATGGACTCATCCCACCCGCACTCAACGAGAGCGGCGATCCCACCGCGAACCTGCTACTCACCCCCGCGCAACTCGTCGCCGCGCTCAAGATCACCGACCGCAACGTCGACGAAACAGGTGCCGACTCCATTCAGGGCTGGCTTCCCTGGATGACCAAGGTCACCAATATCCTTGAGGCTCTCTCCGTTGGTGGCGCAACTGCGGGATGGATCCGTGTCACCGATGTGACCACGACCGGCCCCGGCGCCGTCACCGGCAAAGTCTTCGACGATCCAGGTCCCGACACCATTCTTGAAAGCGCCAACTCCTCCTCCATCAACATCGATGTCGCTGTCGAGGCGAGCTTCCCGAACGTGCTGGTGGCGGGCATCCCCGGTGTGCTGGCCAAGTCCGGCGGCATCTACGCAGGTTCCGTCAGCATCACGATCGCGACAGGTCCGAACACGGTTGTTACACGGGTGGTCGATCCTGACGGTAACATAAGCTCTGCCGACAACGTGGACATCAACGTCGTTCTCCCACCGGTCCTGTTGACGCTGATGTTCGCCGATCAGGCTGGTGGCGCTGGCGGTGCCGGACCAGGCAACACTTACCCCGGTGCTCAGACCGAACTGAAGGCTGGCGATCAAGTCCGTATCGAGGGCACCACAGACATCAGCGCAGATGCCGTTGTGATATCTGATTTTGAGGCAGGTATCTCGGAGACTGTGGCGTTTGCGGCAGGCACATCCTTCAGTGTGCTCATCACCGTTGCCGATCGCGGCACCTCTGTGCAGGATCTGCTTGCGCGCGTCGCTGCTCGAGATACGACTACGCAGGCTGTTGGGCCTACGCGCGATACAGATTTCGGTGGCGGGTCCACTGATGGGGTGGACCTTGTCAAGCTGAACAACCTGTTCCCGTCCGTGGCTATCGGCGCCATTATCTTTGCGAGCGGCAAGTCAGCCCTGAAGGATGCCGAGACCGCCACGGTGGCGAACGTCGTCACCGATGAAGACGTCATCGCGTACACCGACCCGACTGCGTCCGAGCTCACGATCACCAGCCCAGCAATCAGCCAGGATCCCAAGACAGTCACGCGCGCTGGTGGCACGTACAACGTCACCATCCCCAACTTCCGGATCACTGCCACCCGCAGCGCTAATGCTGCCGTCACGGTCCAGGAGGTCGTGGTCGCGATCGCCGACACCTTCCCGACCATCGTGGTCACCGAGGCGGACACCCGTCTACGTTCTGGTGGCAACAACGGCACGTCTGTGCAGCAGCACACGATCACCATCACAAGCGATCAGGATCTGCTTACCACTCCGACCATGGATCCGGACAGCGGCGGTGTCAGCCGCGGCAACTTTGCGGGTGCATTCGCTGGCGGCCCTCTCGTGTTCACTGCTCTCCTGGATGTAGACGAAACCATTCCGGACGAGAAGGGCGTGTTCACTTGGGAGAATCTCTCGGCCGAGAATCTCGCTGGTCGTGTGCAGACTGTCATTGATACCTTCGGACCGGCTGATGACACGTACGAACTCGGTGGGTTCGTTGCTCGAACGCTGAACTTCGGTCCGTTCGCGGCGCTCAGCACCGAGACAGTTGTTCTTGTAGACGAGACCAAGCTCGCTTCAGGCAGTTTCAGCAACGGCAATCCAGGTGTACCTCAGCCATTCGGTACACCAGACACCACTGACCCTGGTAAGGAAGGATGGTTTGCTCCGACTGCTGCAAGCGGCACGGTCAACATCCGTATGCTGCACAGCCTGACAGTCAGCGCGAACTCCGGCGGTCTGACGCTCGCTAGCCTGGAGGAAACGGTGTGACCCAGCTAGACGACCTACAAGCATTCGTCAATCTGGAGATGCCGCGCCGGCCGTTGATGCTCACAGAAGCCATCACCGGTGAAACTGGCGATCCAAATTTCGTCACAGGTAAGCCGCTTGTCAACAACGCACCTGGCGGTTCTTTCTTTTTGGACAGTGTCCTCAAGGATGTGTACTTCAAGGAAGACAGCGGTTCCACGTCTTGGGTGTTGGTAGCTACTGGGCTGATCACAGGTTCTGCGGCCCTGACCAAATCGGCATCCACATTGGATCTGTTTGTCCGTGACGCAGACGGCGACGACGCCAACGACGGTCTGAGTACGGGTGCTCCGCTCAAAACATTCGCTGCAGCAGTTGCCAAGCTGCCCAACGCGATTTCGGAGAACACGATCATCCACATGGGCTCCGGCACGTACACTGCCATCGAGCTCGGTCAGAGAATCTTGTCTGCACCGTTTGTGATCTGGGGCGATGGTGCTGGTGGCGGGGGCGACGACGGATTCACAGAGGTTCAGGCATCTGCCGCTGCCGCTGCGGGTACCACCGCCAGTCAGGTGATCGATCCGAGTTTCCCGATCGCTGATGACGTGTTTCTGGACTTCACGATTGAAATGCTGACCGGGCTTGCTGCAGGGCAACGCCGCACTATTCAGGAAGTGGTGGGCACAACTGGGGCGATTATTCCGGCAAGAGCTTTTGATTCCGCGGTGACGTCTGGGGACACTTTCAGAATCATCCGGCCAGCAGTGATTCTGGAAGGTGACGGGGCGTTCGAGTTCATTGCTGGTCTCGGTCCGCGAGATGAGGCATCCCGTGGAGGAAATCCAGACGCACCATTCATTCTGGCGAACGTCCAGATGAAGGCCGCTACCGGCGGAGTCGCGGCAGGCGGTGTCTTCAACTTCCTGAGTGTTCACCTCTTGCTGTTTGGGGTTGAATTCTTCGGTTCCGGTGCGGGCGGCAACAGCCTTTTCTACTTCAGTGATTGTGAAGTAATGAGTGGTCTGGATGATATTTTCGCGGGCACCGCTGAGATACCTGCTGCTCTCGGGCTTACTTCGGCAGCAGCTGACTGGGCGGGTTGGGGTCTAACGATTCCAGTTACGCTGCTTGCGAATCCTCATGCCAGCTTCTTCGGGGTCGGCAACAGCAGCATGGCGGGTTACTTCAATGCGGTGAACTTCTTCACGCAGGCTTTGTCCCGCTTCGGTATCACGTACAACGGCGGGCGATTGCGCGGCGGTGTCAGTCTCTCCGGTGGCGGTCTATTGAGTATGACTGGTGGGCTAGCTGATGACACCATAGATGTGGGCACATTTGGTTTCCAGGCAGGGTTCTTCATGTTGGCTGGTGAACTCCGGAGTGCCGGTCCCCTTGTCGATGCCGTCGGTCACGGGCGGGCTGATATCTTCAGTACCGCCTCCGGGACCAGTACCGGAGATGTGGCCATCCGTTCCCGCTTCGGTGCCCGAGTCACATTGTTTGGGGCTCCAGCACTGGTAGGCGCTGTTCCAGCCGTTGCTTACGAAGTCGATGACGGGGCGACAGGCGCGGGTACCTTCGCTGCTGCGGGAGACGGTATTGTCAGTGCCGCTGGCAGTGGCATCGTTCGGAGAGTTTGATGACGAACGAAGAAGCCAAAACTCAACTCCGTGTCGATTGGACTGCCTGTGCGATCGGCGTGCTGAAGGGCCGCACGATCGATTGGGTGCACCACGACAGGGAGTTCGATAATCTATCTGCACGCACCGATCCGGATACGGCATACGCGCAGATCAGTGATCGATTCAAACTCATCTCGCAGATTGTGAACAGGGGGTTGCCACTGTAATGGGCATCATTTCTCCAAGCCTGATCATCAAGTCCGTAGCGGCAGCGAACCTCTTCGTGCGTGATGCAGATGGCGACGATCTGAACGACGGTCTGAGCACGGGTGCACCCCTGAAGACTCTCGCTGCTGCTCTCGCCAAGCTCCCGGACTTTCTTCAGAACGAACACATCATCCACCTCGGTGATGGCGTCTACCCGATGCCGGAGCAACGACAGTTTCTCCTGAGTGATCGGCTGTACTTCTATGGCGATGGCGCTGGCACAGGTGATGGATGGACCGAGCTCGAGGCGTCGTTGGCTTCCTTGGCAGGCAGCGATGTCGATATCATCGTGACGGCCGGTCTCACACCCAACGAACACCGAGGCAAGATCCTCGAGATTACCAGCGGAGCGGCATCCGGTGCCAAGCGGATGATCCGTGACCATACCGCCACCAACATCTTCCCGGTGAGACCTATCCCCGGCTTCAACGATCCGGATACATACCGCATCATCGAGCCTGCCGTGTCGCTCCGTGCCGACACCAGTGCGGGTGGTGAGGCAGACTACCGCGCTTTCCAGGGTGTGGGCGGACGATATCGTTTCGATGATGGCAGCACGAAGGACCCCGCCATCGTGTTTGCGCAGCTGAAGCTGACTGCACAGGTCAGCAGAACTGTGGGATTCACCGACGCCACCTACGCCTTCTACGCTGTAGAGGTTGACGGTACGGGCGTCACGTTCGATTTGTTCTGGGCTGACGCGGATGTCTGGGCAGGTACCGACAGTCTTGATGGGGAGCTTGCCAACCTGGCAACTCCACTGGCCGGTGCTCCTCTCGACTGGCTCGGTTGCGGTCTGTCCCGTGTCGACGATAACAGCGGAAGCATTTTCCGCATGGAGAACTCCAAGATGCGCGGGTTCTTCGTCACGGAAAAGTCGCTACTCGATGGTGAGTTCGGGCTGCTGCACATGTTCGGTGGAAATCTTTTCGGTGCGGCTGGCGCGAAGAGCCTGGACATTCGCCGCCACAACTACGTCATCCTCGACGGACAGGATGACAACTCCGACACGCTCTTGATCGCCTCGACCGATGGTAACGCAATCATTGCTGATAACGGTGCCGAGATAGATGTCCTTGCGGCGACCGTAAACTCGACGACAGGGACCACAATCCGTGTGTTGCATGATGCTCGTCTCACCGCATCAGGTCTCTTCGGGGAGTCGGCCAGCGGTCTGAGTCTCGATGCATCTCTCGGGGGCAAAGCCTTCATGAAAGGTGGACCCAACTTCGGTCGCGCTGCGGGGTTGGATTACCGAGCTGAAGCTGCAGGTGTACTCGACAAGAACAAATCCTTCTTCGCCTCGGTCGGTGACGGTATCGCGGGCGAGGGTAGCGTGATCGTGAAGACGCTGTGATGTCATACCGCACCAAAACCACACTGCAATTACTGCACACTCACCAGCCTGGTAGTTAGGGGGTCGCCGTGGCTACTCCCCTCGCAGGCGCAGGCGTCGGTACGGCCGGGACTATGCCGGCGGGCACCTCTGGTGCTGTGCCCCTGTTCTCTGGCTTCCAGCCCGGCATCACCCTGTTCCGCAAACGGTTCAGCGAGACCCAGGGGAGGATCCAGCCAGCCAATGCGCAGGTAGCAGATCCGTCAGGGGACGTGGCTACCATCGCGACCGTGGCCGGAAGCCTCATCGCCGATGGGGAAACTTTCGTGCTCGACGATGGTGTGGCCCCGCCCACCACATTCGAGTTCGATGACGACGACAGCTTGGTGGAGAACGACTTCCTGCGCAGGATTGTGTACGACGGGACCGAGACCGCAGACGAGATTCGCGATCTGATGATCACTGCCATCGACAACGCCCCGAGTGTGGTCCGTCAGGAGGCAGCGATCGGTGGGGCCGGCTTAGTCAACATCACCAACCCGGCCCCTGGTCCACTCGGGAAGGGCACTGTCAACGAGAACGTGTTGGATCTCGGGTTCGTCGTCACTCTCGCAGGGGTCGACAAGACCAACGTCATGTGTCTGGGCAGCGACCTACTGCTTCCGCCAACCGAGAACTACGCCGTGGGCGACTTCATCAGCGCAGCACAGACCTTTGCACTCACTGGTGGGACCAAGATCGTGAAGGTACAGGGGCGCTTCCGGCAACCAGAAGCCATGCCCATCGAGGAGACCCTGCCCGCGAGCGCGGCTGTGTCCCGGGTGGAACGGAATCAAATCGCGGTCATTGCTGGTTCCATCATTGCCGATACCGAGTTCTTCACGATCGATGACGGGACGAATCCCGTCGTCACGTTTGAGTTCGATGACGACGGCTCCGTGACGGATACCCCCACACTGCGCGCGCTGGTGTTCACTGGGCTGGAGACCCCAGGCCAGATTCGAGACATCATCGTTGCGGCAGTGAATACGGCGCCAGCTCTGAATGTCACTGCGGCCCCCGGCGGCCCAGCGATCGTGTCGCTCGAGAACACCGTAGGCGGTGTGGTCACCGTCGCGGAATCAGTAGCCGACCTGGGCTTCATCGTCATCACATCGCCGCCGGATTCTGTGCGACTCAAGACCCCCTCCGCATTCTTCGTGTCCGCGCAGCACACGGGCCGTATCGCACGACTCGCGGGCGCGGGCATCGTGGATGGTGACTACAGGATCATTCACGTGGTGAACGGTACGTGCGCCATCCTCGAAGGCGCCCCACTCGTTGCGCCAGGCGGTCCAGCGATTGTCACCGGGATCATTCCGGGAGCCCACTGGCTCGTCAGTCTCGTATTCGAGAGCCTCGAAATATTCACGTTCCGTGTTGGGCTGGACGGTGGGCAGCAACGCGATCTGCTCATGCCTGACCTGAGCATCAACACAAGCAAGTTCTCGGGCAACGTGACGATGAGTTACGTGCTCAAGCTGGCGGAGAATCCCTGATGCTGGTTCCATCAGGCGCACTCTATCTGGACCTCGCCGAGGAGGATCCGCTCACAGGATCGCCGACTCCGATCCTGATGAACACTTTCCCGTTCGATGGTCAGGACGATGTTCCTGCTGCGGACGCCGGGGGTTCTCATCCTCTCTACGTGACTGTCGTCGACATCGGTACTGACGGTCTCTCACCCGGCGATACCCACATCTTTGTGACCACGGACCTGGGGCTCGTGGAGGTGTGGAACGGCACCACGTTCGCTGCGGGTTGGGCCTCATCCACCTTTGCATCGGTGGCGTCGGATGGCGGCGGTACCGATGATGAACACCGCTTCCGTCTGATCCGGGACACGGTCTTCACGTCGTTGGAGATCGTCACTGTCAGGGTCACGGCGGAGACGACGATCGCTGCAGTCCTCGACACCACCTACGACTTCCAGATTGAGGACCTCACCAAGCCGATTCTCGTGTCAGCCAAGACTCGAGGGCTCACACGTCTGCGTGTGGAGTTCGACGAGGAGGTGAAACAGGGCACTACGGACGGTGGGGATGCCCTTCTGATTCGGGACATCACGGCCGGAGCGATCGTCAAACCACCTGCCGGTCCGTTGCCAGCCCGTATCGAGTTTGAGCGAGACCTGTTCACTGCTGCCGACATTGGCCGTTTCATTGGTGTAGCGGGTGCGGACAACGCGTTGAACAACGACATCTTCGAGATTCTGTCGCTGGTGTCGCCGCAGATTGTGGAGATCGACACCACAGAAGTCGTCGAAGAGGAACTGCCCGTGGACACTGTCATCACGGTGTCCCCCTATCGTGTCGATGGTGTGCCTGACCCCGCGCTCATTTTCCCGTTCTTCAACCCCGTGGTGATCGCGGCCGAGACAGTCGCCCCGAACGAGGTGGAGCTCACGTTGCACACCGACATCACGCAGCAGCGTCTCTACAAGCTGAGCGTCGTTTCAGTTGAGGACCTGAACGGCAACGTCATAGGGAGCAGCCCGGCAGAGATAGAGTTCACCACCGAGCCCTGTCCTGCACCTGACGAACGGGCCGCTGGCCAGTTCAACATGGTGGACTTCATGCCGGACGAGAACTTGGAGCAGGATACCTCCAGGGATCTCGAACGATTCCTGCGGGTGATCGATGAGCCGCTGCAGCTACTGCTGTGCGATGTCGACGAGTTCACAACGATCATGGACATCGATCTGATCGACAAGCGGAACCTCGGGGC